>FUWD013176727.1_pt1 | contig 14320 bp, 20 predicted proteins | sample 1063281 | NCBI WGS metagenome assembly FUWD01 (sample SAMEA79048168, study PRJEB19326) | metagenome | biome: marine | reverse complement strand
TCTCACTCTCCGCCATATTTACTGCGTCTTTTTCTTGCCCTATGTTAGATTTAGAAAAAGGCTCAATTACATGGTAGTACCTATGTGCAATTGTGTTTTTTAAACCCGCTTTGTGGAAGAAAAACTTGCAATACTACTCATAAGATCGTTTTAGATTGTTTTATTAAATTAACTGCTTATTATGACTGACACACCTTTAGTAATCGCTGGCAAAACTTACAATTCGCGCTTATTGGTGGGCTCAGGAAAATACAAAGATTTAACCGAAACAAAACTCGCAACAGACGCTGCACAAGCCGATATTATTACGGTTGCAATTCGACGCACCAATATTGGTCAGGATGCAAATGAGCCTAATTTACTCGACGTTATCTCGCCAGATACTTACACCATTTTGCCAAATACAGCAGGTTGCTACACTGCTAAAGATGCAGTGCGAACTTGCCAATTGGCGCGTGAGCTTTTAGGTGGACATAACCTGGTAAAACTTGAAGTATTAGGTGATGAAAAAACTCTTTATCCTAACGTTGTCGAAACACTTGCTGCTGCTAAAACATTAGTAGACGATGGTTTTGACGTAATGGTTTACACCAGTGATGATCCAATCATTGCTAAAGAACTTGAAAATATCGGCTGTGTTGCAGTGATGCCACTTGCATCTTTGATTGGCTCTGGCCAAGGTATTGCCAACCCTGCAAACATTAAGCTTATTAAAGAGCAAGCCAATGTACCCATACTCGTTGACGCGGGTATTGGTTGTGCTTCAGATGCTGCACGCGCCATGGAACTAGGTTGTGATGGTGTATTGATGAACTCAGCGATTGCTAATGCACAAGATCCAATTTTAATGGCAAGTGCCATGAAGCACGCTGTTATCGCAGGTCGAGAGTCTTATTTAGCAGGTCGCATGATGAAAAAAGCGTTTGCTTCTGCTTCATCTCCGATGGAAAACTTAATCTAACCCATTATGGGAAATTCACTTTGGTTTATCACCCTGCTACAAGAAAAGCCATTAGTTGGCTTTGCAATTGGTTTGGTATTTTTAGCATTTATGTTTGGAGCAAAAAACTTGGTTATGTATTTATACACCAAGAAAAGAGAACGAAAATCTAAATAAAATTAATCTAAGAAATTTTCCTCTTCTTTTAATTCTACTTCTTTAGTTTCTTCTATAGGCTTTTTAGTTCTTTTTGCTGGCTTGGCGACTACTTCTAGGAAAAAAGACTCCAACCCTTCGACATCTGCTTCTGCAATCACTTTATTAATTTCAGAGACATGGATTGTGTCACTAGAAGCTTCGGTTGCACCAAAACGGCAATCAAAATCCCAAAAGTCTACGTCTTCAGGTAGTTTTTTATTGCGCTCACGCTTAATGTATTTTCTAAGTTCATATTTGATGGCTTCAGCCACTCTAGTTCTTTGCTTTTTTGGGTGAGAGAAGCTGAATATTTTTTTCATAGTAAATTAGAGTTAGTCGTTTAATGCGTTGAATTATACGCACTAATCATTAGCACTCTAAAATAACCTAAAATTTAGCATTGGGGATTGGATGATTGTCCACTACAAAATCAATATCTTTGTCACCTCTACCGCTCAAATTTACTAATATTGTTTGGTCTTTACCCATATTTTTGGCGATTTTCATTGCGTAGGCAACCGCGTGAGCAGTTTCTAATGCTGGAATAACTCCCTCTAGCTGAGACAACTTATAAAAAGCATCTACGGCTTCTTTGTCATCACACAAGCCGACTGTGGTTCTGCCAGTTTTATTCAGATAAGCTTGCTCTGGCCCTACAGATGGATAATCAATACCAGAGCCAATAGAATAAACTGGAGCCGGATCTCCATTTTCATCTTTGAGCATGATTGAATTAAATCCATGCATAATGCCCTCTTCACCATAAGTCAAACTAGCAGCGTGATCGCCAAGCTTACTACCTCTGCCTAATGGCTCAACACCAACCAAATCAACTTCTTTATCATCAATAAATCCTGCAAAATACCCATGGCATTTGAACCGCCACCCACACAAGCAACGACGCTGTCTGGCAATTTAGCCTCATGCTCATAAAATTGTTCTTTTGATTCAAAGCCTATTATTGATTGAAAATCTCTAACCATCATCGGAAATGGGTGTGGCCCAACAACTGAGCCAATACAATAAATCGCATCTTTATATTCTTCCATATATTTTCCAAATGCAGAATCTACTGCCTCTTTAAGAGTTTTCAGCCCTTGTGTCACTGTGACTACTTTAGCGCCTAAAATTTTCATTCTAACAACGTTTGGATGCTCTTTTATGACATCAACTTCGCCCATGTGTATTTCACATTCCAAACCAAAATAAGCAGCAGCAGTTGCCAATGCAACGCCATGCTGACCAGCACCCGTTTCAGCGATTACCTTCTTTTTACCCAAATGCTTTGCCAAGATTACCTCAGCCATACAATGATTAAGCTTGTGAGCACCGGTATGATTTAAATCTTCACGTTTTAGGTAAATCTTTGCACCGCCGCAATATTCAGTTAAATTTTTTGCGAAAGAGATTGGTGTAGGGCGCCCTTGAAAGTGTTTACGTACATATTTAAGCTCTTCAATAAATGCCGCAGAATTTTTAATTTCGTCGTAAGCTTTAGTGATTTCTGCAAAAGGGGCTTCCAACATAGGTGGAATAAATGATCCGCCAAATTGTCCAAAAAATCCATTTTTATCTGGATGTGAATCTAGGTAAGAATCAGACATATAAGCCCCTTTAAAGTTGTTTAATTAATCCTAAATAATACCCATATTTAAAACATTCAAAGGAGAATTATTAAAATCTTAATTTTTCTCAAAAAATAATCGATTATTAGCATTAAAATAATCAACATGGATTTTTCAAAAAAACTATCAGATTTAAAGAAAGCACACCTTTATCGCTCAAGAAAAGTGTCTGAAAATGCACAAGATATTCAACTGACGATTAATGGAAAATCACTGATTAATTTTTGCTCGAATGATTATTTATCTTTGGCTAATCATCCAGAAGTTATAGAAGCCTTAAAAAAAGGTGTCGATCAATATGGTGTTGGCTCGGGCTCATCACATTTGGTCAGTGGGCATTCTCGTGCTCATCATGATTTAGAAGAGGCTTTAGCTGATTACACAGGGCAAGATCGAGCATTGTTGTTTTCAACGGGCTATAGTGCAAATTTGGGGATTTTTTCTGCCCTTAAAGATGAGCTTGATTGGGTCTTGCAAGACAAACTCAACCATGCTTCGTTAATTGATGGCAATCAGCTAATTGGTTTACCAGTTCAACGTTATTTACACAATGATATTGATTCTTTAAAGAAAAAAATCGCCAAACAATCAGGTCAAGGCATGATTGTGACTGATACCGTCTTTAGCATGGATGGCGATCGTGCTAATATTGATGATTTGCAAAAAATCGAAAATTTTTCCAATGCTATTTTGATGCAAGATGATGCACACGGTTTTGGTATTTTTGAGCCTAATATTCCCACAAATTCAATTTATATGGCCACTTTAGGCAAGGCAGCAGGCACAATGGGGGCTTTTGTCGCTGGAAATGAAGATTTTATTGAGTTTTTGATCCAAAAATCACGTCCTTATGTCTATACCACCGCAACTTCTCCTGCAATTTGCGTAGCGACATTAAAAAGCTTAGATTTGATCAAACAAGGTGAGCAAAAAGCTAAATTACTTGCCAATATTGATTATTTCCGAAATTTTTCAAGCACGCTTGACTTACCTATCGAACCTTCTAGCTCAGCTATTCAACCCTTGATCATTGGCGATAGTCAAAAAGCTCTAAAAATCAGCCAAACTTTGTTTGACAAAGGTTTTTATGTCAGCGCTATTCGCCCGCCAACCGTCCCAAAAAATACTGCACGATTACGAATAACACTAAATGCTGATCATACTCAAGCTCAAATAGAGCAGCTACTAACCCAAATTAAACATGCTTTATAGCGCTACCATAGGCACTGGAAAAGATTTAGTCTTGCTTCATGGCTGGGGTTTTAACGCTGATTTATTTAATGATTTAATTGAGACTTATAAAGACCAATATCGCATTACCAAAATTGATTTACCTGGCCATGGTAGAAGTGATGAAGTCGCTGGCGGAATCGATGAGTGGTGTGATGAAATTATTAAAATTCTACCTAATAACCCTATTTTACTCGGCTGGTCATTAGGTGGATTATTGGCTATCAATATTGCTCGTAAAGTTCAAATTTCAAAACTTATATTGGCGGCCTCTAGCCCTAATTTTGTACAAAATGACCATTGGAAATTTGGCATAGATGCTGATAATTTCAAACAATTTTCAGACGCACTGCAACTCAATTTATCCAAGGGCTTGAAGCGTTTTGTCAGCCTACAAACTCAGGATAAATCCAAACTAAAAGTATTAAATCAGTCAATTGATCAATTTCCTGCTTCAACGCAGGCGCTTAATCAAGGTTTGGAGATTTTACTTAATACTGATTTGATAGCAGCTTTAGAGCAACTAGATGTACCAATAGAAGTCATACTTGGAGATCGTGACACGCTAGTGCCTTGCAAAATAGGCGAGTGGTATCAATCTTTAAACATAAAAACACAGATTTTAAAGTCTGGGCATATTCCTTTTCTAAACAAGAAATTTTTACTATGAATCAAGTCAAATCAATTGCACCAACATTACTTGTAATTTTTAGTATATTTTGGATATTACTTGCTATTAATCCATTTAATAGGGAAGTTTGGGCTGCTGAGAATACTATTCTTATCATTTGCTTTTACTATCTTATCAACACCTATAGCCGGTTTAAACTTTCAAACGCCTCTTATCTGCTTATATTTACATTTTGCATTCTACAAACCATTGGTGCGCACTACAGTTATACCGAGGTTCCGCTTGGTTTTTGGGTTTCTGAGCTGTTTGAAATTGAGCGCAATCATTATGATCGTCTAGTACATTTTGCATTTGGATTTTTAATCGTCCTACCTTTTAAAGAGGTACTAATCAGATTTGTTAAATTCACCAATCAAAGGACTGAACGCACTATTCTAGTGCTGCTTTTTATTGGTATCGGTGGATGTTATGAAATTATTGAATGGTGGTATGCACTTGCATTTGAACAAGGTGTTCAGGCGAATGATTTTCTTGGCTCTCAGGGTGATATTTGGGATGCAGAAAAAGATGTATTTTTAGCGGGTCTTGGTGCTTGGATTTATTTGTTTATTTTTTCTAAAAACAAAACATAGTTTGGTTAAGTTTGAGGCTTGTTTTTACGCGCATCAAGCTGGCAAACATATCCATCAGCATCTCCATAATCAATAAATCCCCAGTATCGATCATGCGGATTGTTGACTTTACTCGCATGCTTAATAGGACACCAATGCTGCTCAGTTAATGAGGCTAGCTCGCTTACATAACTCAACAAGCCATTCGCATATCCGCAGTACACACAATTAAATTTCTCAAAAATATTCAAATAACCCAATTTGTGTCGATCAACAACAATATAGTCACTTCTTTTTATTTTTTTAATTTTATATATAGGAAAGCAGCTGTATTGATATAAAGAGGCAAATAAATCCAATAATAACAATGGCACTATCATCGCGTAAATAACAGGGGCGGTGATAATATACAAAGGATTGGCACCAAACAAATAACGCAAAGGGCCGGTTTTAAGTTTTTTGTGTGCAAGACGCAGGCTGCTTTCAAAACTTACTTTGTTTTTATTAAATTGATAATTAAATTGAGTTCTTTTTTGCTCAACCTCGTTTTCTAGTTTTTGTTTAATTTGGTTAAACTGATCAATCAGATCTTTGACGGTAGTATTTGGCATGATGGCGTGCGAACAGTGCAAGTATTGTTAATTTGAATTGACTATATTAACCTTGTTACTATCTATATAAGTGCTATTTGCGTATAATTTCCACAGAGTATCAAACTTTGGAGAATGCTATGAGTGCAGTTGTTGGTGTTATTATGGGGTCTAAATCAGATTGGCCGACCATGAAACATGCGGTGGAAATGTTGGAGGCGCTAGGTGTTGCCCATGAAGTGCAAGTTGTTTCTGCACATCGCACACCGGATCTTATGTTTGAATACGCAGCTACTGCGAGTGATCGTGGCCTTAAAGTTATCATTGCAGGTGCTGGTGGTGCTGCTCACTTACCAGGTATGGTCGCTGCTAAAACCATTGTGCCAGTATTAGGTGTGCCTGTTCAATCTCGCGCACTCAGCGGACAAGATTCATTATTATCTATCGCTCAAATGCCAGGTGGTATTCCAGTAGGAACGCTAGCTATTGGTGATGCAGGTGCAAAAAATGCTGGTATTTTAGCTGCACAAATTATTGCCAATGAAGATGAAGCTGTTAAAGCTAAAGTGCTCGCCTTTAGAGCAAAACAAACACAAGATGTTTTAGACAATCCTAATCCTGCTCTATAAAATATGAAAATAGGCGTACTTGGCGCAGGCCAGTTGGGCAGAATGATGGCTATATCAGGCTATCCGCTCAATCATCAATTTGGATTTTCTGGTAATTCAAACGACGAACCATCGGCCCTATTAGGCCACATGTTTGCGCTTGAAGATAATGCTGATAATATTGAATCATTAGTAGTGTTTGCAGATGTGATCACTTATGAAAGTGAAAACACAGATGTAGAAATTGTTAGAGAGATCAATAAAAATGTGCCCGTTTATCCTGGTGAAAAATCGCTATTTATCACTCAACATCGTGGTCGTGAAAAAGCCTTATTTGATCAACTAAATATTCCTTGTGCACCCTACCAAATGGTAAATTCTTTAACAGACCTTGAGCGCGCTGTTGCCAAAATTGGACTGCCTGCTATTTTAAAAACGGCGACTGAAGGCTATGATGGCAAAGGTCAGTTTTTAATGCGCAGTAAAGATCAAATTAAAGAAGCATTTGAAAGTATGAATGGCGTTGAATCGATTCTTGAGGGATTTGTTAATTTCAAGCGTGAGTTATCTTTAATTGCAGTTCGCGGTACTGATAATGACCACAAATATTACCCCTTGGTTGAAAATACACACCATAATGGTATCTTAAGATTAACCATTGCACCTGCTCAAAATATTGACGTTGACGTTCAAAAAACTGCTGAACATTACATGCAAACCTTGCTTGATGAAATGGATCATGTCGGTGTATTAACGATTGAACTATTCGAAACTGAAAATGGCCTAGTGGTTAATGAAATGGCACCCCGTGTTCATAATTCTGGACATTGGAGTATTGAGGGCGCTAACACTTCTCAGTTTGAAAATCATATTCGTGCCATTACTGGCATGCCACTTGGCGATACATCGCTGACACACAATTTTAGTGCGATGGTGAATATTATTGGCAAAATTGGACCCACACAAATTCCGCTAACCATGCCCAATGCAAACTTGCATTTATATGACAAGGATGGACGTGCAAATAGAAAATTAGGGCATATCAATATCACGGCTGACTCATTAGCAGATCTTGAAAAAAGCATTGAACAACTAAAAGACTTTTTACCCAACTAACTTATACAACTAGGATTTACATCATGTCAGAAGAATACAATTGGCCTTCATCAATGCTTTATCATCCAACAGGCGATCCAATCAATATTAAGCCTATTGACAACAATGATTCATTTGGCACAGATGAGCTGCAAACTTTTATTGGTGGCCCCATTGGTCATATTAAACTTGATAATGGCATGCTGGTGATTAATGATGAAGGTCAAAAAATGGACTTACCATTAAATGATATGGCCAGTAAAAATGGTTACTCTTTATATGGAAATGTTATTTTTGTGCCGAAGCTTATTCAAGCAGAACCGGTTAAATTTAATATTAAAGATCTGTAGTTATCACTTAAAAACACTCGGTATTACCGAAACCAGTAGTAGTATCGCCATGGTGCGATTAAACACCTTGTAATGAAAATCTGTTTTGATCAGTTTTTTCATCTGCGACCCTAGAAAAAGCCAAGAGCCATTGCATGGAAAGATAGCAATAAAAAAGCTTAGTGCTAGAATTAATGTGGTTGTTTGCATGTCGGTGCTGGTGGTAAACACACCTATTCCACTAAATATCATCACCCAAGCTTTAGGGTTAACCCATTGAAACAATACCGCTTGTATGAATGTTAGCGGCTTAGCGCCTTGATTAAGTTTTTTTGTTGGGTTGTTACAAACATCTTGTAAGCTAAAAATAACAAATAACCAACGCCAGCTACTTTAACAAACAGATGTATGCCAGGTATTTGCGTAACTAAAGAGTCAAGCCCAAAACCAACGGCTATTAGCATTATTGGAAAGCCAAAAGCGATACCCAGTAGATGAGGAATAGATTTTCGAATACCAAAATTCAAACCAGACGCTAAAATCATGATATTGTTAGGACCCGGGGTAATGGTCATAACCAGTGAAAACAGAAAAATCGATAATAAATTATCCATTTATCTACTGGCTGAACTCCTTTTCTAAGTAAGTTTTAATGTCACTAGATTCGTACATCCAGCTTACTTTTTCACCTTCGGTAATTTTTAAACAAGGCACTTGAACCTTGCCCGCTTCTTTAAGGAGTTCTTCGCGATATTTGCCACCATGAGTTTGCGCATCACGCGTCTCAATTTTGATATTTAAACGTCTAATAACGCGTCTTGTGATAATGCAAAATGGGCATGCAAAAAATTGATATAGCTCGATTTTTGCTGCTTTTTCATCAGCCAATACTTGAGCTTTTACATCTCTTTTAACTTTGCTAACTGGAATCAATCGACTAACAAGTGCGATCAATGCGCCAAATCCATTTCTAAATGCTTTTATAAATAATTTCATGTTTTTATTTCCTATTTTGGTATGCAGTGAGTGTATTTTCTAGCAAGGTGGCAATTGTCATTGGGCCTACACCGCCTGGAACAGGTGATATCCAGCCAGCATTTTTAATGGCTGACTCAAAATCTACATCGCCCACCAGTTTGCCAGTTTCTAGTCGGTTGATACCAACATCAATAACCACAGCGCCCTTTTTAATCCAATCACCTTTGATTAGGTGCGCAACACCAACGGCAACAACAATTACATCAGCTCGTTGTAATTTTCCAGATAGGTCTTGTGTTTTACTATTACAAATGGTGACAGTGGCGCCAGCATTTAAAAGCTCCATTGCCATTGGCCTTCCAACAATATTAGATGCGCCTATAACCACACAATCCTTGCCTATTAAATCAATGCCTGTTGTTGCCAACATAGTCATCACTCCTTTGGGCGTGCAAGGGCGTAAATTAGCCTTATTTTGCATGAGTTTGCCGATATTCTCACTATGGAAGCCATCTACATCCTTTTCAGGAGAAATGGTTTCAATGACTAAATTTGTATCTAAATGTTTAGGCAGTGGCAATTGCACCAAAATACCATCAATCTTATCGTCATTATTTAAACGTATCACTTCATCCAGTAATTCTTGTTGAGTGATATTTGCAGATTTGTTTATTTTTTCTGAATAAAAACCAACCTCTTTACAAGCATTGTCTTTGTTGCGAACATAAATAGTAGAGGCTGGATCGTCGCCAACGAGTATTACTGCCAAACCTGGTGCACGGTCTAATTTTTCTACTTTTTTGGCAATGTCATTGCGTAATTTTTGGGCAATTTGTTTGCCATCAATAATATTCATACTTACTCTTTTTTAATGTTGTTACGTCGCTAAAGCGGCGCGTACTTTATCTAAATCTTCTTGTGTATCAACCCCAAATCCTGTTTTAGAACAAGCAATAGCCACATGAATACCAAAACCCTCGTCAAGCACGGTGAGTTGCTCTAATTTTTCAACTTGCTCAAATCGAGAACTGTTCATTTGTAAATATTGCTTAATAAATCCTGATCGATAAGCGTAAATACCGATATGCTTATAGCAAAGTGATAAATCAAAGTCTTGCTCATCTCTAAAATAAGGAATTGGTGCGCGAGAAAAATACAAAGCCTCGCCCCGCTGATTAAAGACTACTTTGACACAATTAGGATCAAGGTATTGAGCTTTATCAATCACTTGCTCACATAGCGTTGCCATTTGCATTTGACTCTGGGCTAAATTGTTAGCAACCTGATCAATAACACTTGAGCTTAGCATTGGCTCATCACCTTGTACATTAACCACTATTTCATCATCAGCAATATCAAGTTGGGTCAATACTTCGGCAATTCTTGCTGTACCAGATGTATGGTTTTTATCCGTCATGCATACCACAGCGCCAAATCCTTCGGCCACTTCTTTAATTCGCTCATCATCGGTAGCGATAATGACTTTTGAAGCGCCACTTTTTAATGCATTTTCATACGTTAGCTGAATGAGTGGCTTACCATGAATATCTTTTAATAGTTTTGCTGGCAGTCTGCTAGAGGCATAACGAGCTGGAATAATAACGCTAAAGTTCATGAGTTAATCTAGCTTTCTAGCTTCTTCTTCTAACAACACTGGAATGCCATCATTAATTGGATAAGCTAGGCCACTCACTTCACAGATTAGCTCTTCACCTACTTGTATTAAAGGTGCTTTAGATTTTGGACAAACCAATAGTTTTAAAAGTGCTTCATCAATCATATTTTTGCTGTTAAGTTAGTAAAAAAATCATCGCTAATATCAAGATCTATCTCTAAATAATACATCTTCTCATTAGCAAAGTCCCTACATTTTACCCAATCTTTGGCGGTCATTATTATTGGATGATTGTCATCGAATTCTAAATCTTTGACTTGATATTGATAGTGATCAGTAAATTCGTGCTGTTGTACTTCAACACCTAACTGCATCAGGGTTTGGAAAAAACGCTGAGGATGTCCGATACCCGCAACACCATGACAAGTCTGATGGCTGAAAAAATCTAAAGGTTTTTTCTCGCCCGTTATTAAATTAACAAAGTGAGTTGGCTTTATTTGAGCACTAATTTCTCCTGGAAAGACAGAGCCGTTGTTAATCACAAAATCAACACTTTTAAGCCGACTAAGAGACTCTCTTAATGGGCCAGCAGGTAAGAAAAAACCATTGCCAAAACGTCTATGACCATCTATAACAGCTATCTCAACTGTTCTAGACATAGCGTAATGCTGCAAACCATCATCACTAATAACCACCTCAACTTGGTGTTGCTCAATCAAATCCTGAACAGCTTGAGAACGGCACTTATTAACCATCACAGGTACTTGTGTTTGGATCGCAATTAACAAGGGTTCATCACCCGATACTAAAGCATTAGTATCGGCATTTACTAATAAGCTAGCATCCGTATGAGAGCCGCCATAGCCTCTAGAAACCACTCCAACTCGCCTACCTTGTTGTTTGAAATACTCGACCAATTTAATTACAATCGGAGTTTTTCCACTACCACCAACGGTAATATTACCCACTACCACGACGGGAACCTTGAATCGATTAATACGAAAAATACCAAAGTGATATAGAGATCGGCGTATTTTACTTAAGACATAAAAAACACCAGAAACTGGCCATAAAAGATAACTAACAACGCCACGAGTATTTAAATCCATCAAGCTTTATTTAAAACACTCGCCCTTCGTATCGTACTTTTTCTCGGTAAATCTAAGTACACCTGCAGCAAACGTTAAGATAAGTATCGATACCACCATAATCAACAAGTTAAATTTATCACTCGCCATTAGTGCTTTCATATCTATCACCATAAAACGCGTGATAGCGGTTATTGCAATAAAAATAAGGAAAATAACGGGCAAGCGATGTGTTTTGAAATAAATACCAGTCATAGCGCCTAACTCTAAATAGATAAAGAGTAGCAAGATATCCTTCAAGGAAGCAAATCCAGATTCATGTTGCATGATAATGATATATTCCCCAATAGCCGACCAAACAATTGTTGCACCAATAACAAACAAGCCAACAATATGAAACGTTTCAATTAAAAAATCTCCTAATTGATCTATCCTATCTTTCAATGCAATCTTCTCCATTTTTTCTCCTCAGATATTTAGTTATTAGTAAAGTGCTAATTATGACAAAATATCACCACCATGAGTATTGAATTTGACATTTCCAACCAGTATTTACGTTCTAATCGTAAAAAAGGCTTCATTTCCTTTATTTCTGGCGTCTCTATGGTCGGTCTTATTCTTGGAGTAATGACCCTGATCACTGTTTTATCTGTCATGAATGGCTTTCATAAAGAGCTAAGAGATCGTGTATTAAGTGCTATCTCTCATTCATATATCAGTGAGCATAGTGGACCACTATCTGATTGGCAAGAATTACAAGTAAAAATCAACCAGCATCCAGAGGTAATTAGCTCATCCCCTTATATTGAAAAGTATGCCTTGCTAAACACTACCAAAGGTGCGCAAGGTATTAGTGTCAGAGGAATTATCCCTAAACTAGAAAAGCAAACTTCTATTCTACTGGATAAGATTAAATTTGGCTCAAGCCAGTTAACAAAATCTGATATTTTGATTGGCTCTGGGCTCTCAAACCAACTGGGCGCTCAAGTTGGTGACAAAATCACTTTGCTCACCCCTGAACTATCGTCTAATATTATGGGCATTCAGCCTCGGTTCAAACGTTTTACGGTGGTTGGAATTTTTGATGCAGGTATTAATGAATATGATAATAATTTAGCCTTTATTCAGCTAAGCCAAGCTCAGATTCTTTATTCTATGAAAGATCAGGTATCTGGCATTCGTCTTAAAGTTGCGGACTTATTTCAAGCTAAGAGAATTACTCAAGAAGTGACTGACAAGCTAGGTAGTGATCAATACTACGGTATTGATTGGACTCGTCAAAAAGCAAACTTTATTAAAGCGCTTGAGCTTGAAAAGCAAATGATTGGCGTGATCTTATCTTTAATAGTGGCTGTCGCTGCCTTTAACATCGTCTCTATGATGGTTATGGTGGTAACTGATAAAACCGCCGATATCGCCATTCTACGAACCCTGGGTATGACACCAAAACGCATCGTTAAGGTTTTTTCTATCAAGGCTTAACCATTGGCATTATCGGTATTACTGTTGGCATCATACTCGGCATCTTACTGTCTTTTAATATCGAAACAATAGTGAGCGGCATTGAAATGATTCTAGGATTTGAATTTTTTCCAAAAGAGGTTTTCTACATCAACAGATTCCCTTCTGAAATTCATCTGAATGATATTATTAACGTCGCATTTGGCTCTTTTGTATTAGTCATATTAGCTTCTATCTATCCTGCTAAACGCGCTGGAAAAATCACTATTGCCAAGGTGTTAAATCATGAGTAATCTTATTAGTTGTCGAAATATTAACTATCAGTATGATGATGGTGGGCATCATAACCAAGTCATTAAAAATCTGAATCTTGAAGTAGATTCAGGTGAAACGATCGCCATTCTTGGTCAATCTGGCTGTGGTAAATCAACCTTGCTAAATCTATTAGGTGGTATTGATCGACCAAATAGTGGCCAAATTATTATTAACAATACCAATATTGGCAGCTTAAATGAGGAAGAGATAACCAAGTTTAGGTCTAATAATCTTGGCTTTATCTATCAATTCCATCACTTACTAAAAGATTTTAGTGCTTTAAAAAATGTCATGATGCCATTACTAATTCAAGCAGATCCTCTTGCTGAAGAAAAAGCCATGCAAATGCTTGTTAAGGTTGGGCTTGAATCTAGAGTAAGCCATCTATCAAGTGAATTATCAGGTGGAGAACGTCAAAGAGTGGCTATTGCTCGAGCGCTAATTACCCAGCCAAAATGCCTACTTGCTGATGAGCCCACTGGAAGTCTTGATAGTAAAAATGCGCGTGAAACGCTTGATTTGATGATGGATTTGAATCAAATACATGATAATTCTTTAGTGATTGTAACTCATGATGAGAAAATTGCTAGCAAGATGCAGCGAGTACTTGTTTTGGAAAATGGCCAATTTAGCTAATAGCTGAGCTTTTCCTTGTAAGGGTGTTATTTTCATCTACATAGCATAAGCTTGGCGCATAGTTTTTAACCTCATGCTCATCGTAACTAGCATAAGCAGCAATAATCAGTAAATCGCCCTTTGCTGCTTTATGAGCAGCTGCACCGTTAACTGAAATAACCCCTGTATTCTCTTTACCACGTATAGCATAAGTTGTAAATCGGTTTCCATTAGCAATGTTATAAATTTGGATTTGCTCAAAAGCACTAATACCTGCAGCATCCAGTAAAATACCGTCAATTTCACAAGAACCTTCATAATCAAGTTCTGAAGCAGTTGTTGTAACGCGATGTAGTTTTGCTTTTAAAAAAGTTCTTTGCATAATGTGTTT
>FUWD013283734.1_pt2 | contig 14321 bp, 20 predicted proteins | sample 1063281 | NCBI WGS metagenome assembly FUWD01 (sample SAMEA79048168, study PRJEB19326) | metagenome | biome: marine | reverse complement strand
TTGTTACACCAGAAAAAATGCAAGAATTAGAAACTCGATTTTTAAAAAATGCTTTTGTTGCAGATGTTTCCTATGATAAATCTTTGATTAATTTATTAACTAAAAATATTAAAAGAATCAGTTTTTGGTTGTTAGTCTTTAGTGGGTTTTTTAGTTTAGTAGCCATGATCTTAATTAATAGTTCAATAAGATTATCTATTTACTCAAAACGATTTAATATAAAAACCATGCAAATGGTTGGTGCAACAAAAAGATTTATTAGAAAACCATTTATATGGAGAAGTATAAAATTAGGAATGATTGGTGCTTTATTTGCTTTGATAGGCTTAGCAGTTGTTATTTATTATTTAGATAAATACATTCCAAGTTTAGACCTTCTAAAAGATTACCTTTCTTTAGGATACTTAGTTGGCGGTGTACTTTTATCAGCCTTTATAATTTCTTGGGTAAGTACATTCTTTGCGACACAACGCTTTCTAAATTTAAAAACGGACGAACTTTATTATTAAAATATGCAAAAAGAAAATAATCAAAAACAAGAATTTCTCTTTGGGAAAAGAAACTATATTATAATGCTCATTGGTCTTGTTTTTATTGCTTTAGGATTTATTTTTATGGCAGGTGGCGGTAGTGATAATCCAGAAGTTTTTAATGAAGAAATTTATAATTGGCAACGTATACGTTTAGCGCCAACCCTAGTGATTATTGGATTAGTAATAGAGATTTATGCTATTTTTGCAAATCCAAAAAAATAATCTATGGATATTTTAGAAGCAATTGTTCTTGGTATTATTCAAGGATTAACAGAGTTTTTACCTGTATCTTCCAGTGGTCATTTAGAATTAGCAAAAGCAATTTTAGGCGATACTTCTGTGCCAGAAGAAAGTTTAACATTTACGGTAGTTTTACATTTTGCAACCGCATTAAGTACTCTAGTAATCTTTAGAAAAGAAGTCGTAGAAATTTTTAAAGGATTGTTTCAATTTAAATGGAATGATGAATTTAAGTTTTCCTTAAAAATTATTATTTCTATGATTCCTGCAGTAATTGTAGGGTTGCTTTTTGAAAAACAATTAGAATCTTTTTTTGGAGGAAAAATATTATTAGTGGGTTGTATGTTATTACTAACTGCTTTGTTGTTGTTATTGGCAGACAAAGCAAAAAACACCAAGAAGGAAGTATCATTTTGGAACGCTGTTTTAATTGGTATTTCGCAAGCAATAGCAATGTTACCAGGGATTTCTAGATCTGGTGCAACAATTTCGACATCCGTTTTATTAGGAGTGGACAGAACTAGAGCAGCAAAATTTTCCTTTTTAATGGTCGTTCCATTGATTTTCGGAAAAATAGGAAAAGATGTTTTAAGTGGAGATTTAAACCTTCAATCATCAGATATGATTCCTATTGCAGCAGGTTTTATTGCAGCCTTTTTAGCGGGCTTATTAGCATGTAAATGGATGATTTCTTTGGTAAAGAAAAGTAAGCTTTCTTACTTTTCAATTTACTGTGCAATTGTAGGAAGTATAGCAATTGGTTACGCTCTTTTAAATTAACAATACAATAAATTCAGCATAGATGACTGAAGAGGATTATAAAAACGGTCAAGTTTTATTAATTGATAAGCCACTTACTTGGACGTCTTTTCAGGTAGTAAACAAATTACGTTGGGAAATAAGACAACGCTTTAATATCAAGAAAATTAAAGTTGGTCATGCAGGAACTTTAGACCCTTTAGCAACAGGTTTGTTAATTATCTGTACAGGCAAACAGACGAAAGAAATCCATGTTTACCAAGGGCAAATAAAAGAATATACCGGTACCATTACTTTAGGCGCAACTACACCAAGTTATGACCTAGAAACAGAAATCAATCAAACTTTTTCTACCGAACATATTACCGAAGATTTATTAAAAGAAACGACACAACAGTTTATTGGCGATATTCAACAAAAACCACCCATTTTCTCTGCGATAAAGAAAGATGGTAAACGTTTATATGAACTCGCAAGAAAAGGTGAAACTACAGAAATTAATGCAAGAACTGTAACTGTTTCTGAATTTGAAATCACGAATATTAATTTACCAGAAGTAGATTTTAAAGTAGTCTGTAGCAAAGGTACTTACATTCGCTCTTTAGCGTTCGATTTTGGGAATGCATTAAATTCTGGGGCACATTTATCCGCTTTAAGAAGAACAAAAATTGGTGATTTTTCTGTTGATAAAGCAAATTCTGTTGACGGTTTTATTAAAGATTTAGAAGTGGAATAGTTTTTGTTTCAGTTATTGAAATCAAAATATTTTATGAAAAAATCACTGTTTTTAATTTTGTTCTTCAGTGCATTTGTGGCTTCATCACAAGAAAAATTAGGTAAACCATTTTTTACAGGTACTTTTAATTTTACCTTAGGTGTAAATGAAAATTATACCATAAATAATGATGAAGGTGAATATTTTATTGAGCCAGCTGCAATTTTTTTGAGAACAGGTTTTGGGTATGAGTTTAAAAGAAGAGTTGCTATTAGTTTTAATGTTGGGTTTGATTATCATTGGAACTATGCTGTAAGTGCTTTTCCTACGTATGGTACTTTAAAGTATAATATTACTGAAGATGATGATACTTTATTTATTGAAGCTAGTTATGGTAAAATGTGGCGTCCGTCACCAAATTATCCTGATGGAAATTATTATGGTTTTGGTATTGGTGTTCAAGTTTCGGGTTCAAATAGATGGAATACATTGGTTCGATTAGATCTCCATCGAAAAGGTATTTACGGTTTCGAAAACAATAGATTAGATAGTATTTCTTTAGGAATAGGTTTTTCGTTTTTTTGATAAAAAATAGTATTTTTAAATTTTTTACAAAAAAAAATCCTGAGTTTTACCTCAGGATTTATGTAATTATTTATTTAAAAAGAGCATTTATTTTTTAGCTAATAAATCTCTTATTTCAGCTAATAAATCTTCTTGACTCGGTCCTTTTGGAGCGGCTGGTGCTGGCACTTCTTTCTTTTTAGTTGCGTTTACACCTTTTACAATTGCGAACATTACAAAAGCTACAATGATAAAGTCTATTACGTTAGTCAAGAAATCTCCGTATAAGACGGCAACTTCTCCAACAATTTTTCCTGCATCATCAGCAACTCCTTCTTTTGCAATCCATTTTAAATCTTTTAAATCTGTATTAAATATTAAACCGATTAATGGAGAAACAATTCCTCCAGTAAAAGAAGTTACAACTTGTTTAAAGGCTGCACCCATAACAAAACCTACTGCAATATCTATAAGGTTTCCCTTCATTGCAAAGTCTTTAAATTCTTTAAGCATTCCCATTTTTGATTGATTTTAAAGGTTAGAAAGCTAAGTTAGTGAAATTTATTAATGTTTTAACACTTTCTTAACACGTTGTGAAATCGCAGTCAACGTCTCATAAACAATAGTTTCATCAACAGTAGCAATATTTTGTATCATTTTTTGGTTGTTAAAAATGATAACTTTATCCCCTTCTTCACAATCAATCTCAGTAATATCAACCATAATCATATCCATACAAACATTACCAATAATGTATGCTTTTTTATTATTGATGATTACATGGCCTTTTTTATGGCCTAGTTTTCTCGAGATGCCATCTGCATGACCAATTGGTATAGTTGCTGACTTAGTTACCTTTTTTGCAGTAAAAGCTCTATTGTAGCCTACTGTTTCTCCGGCTTCGATGAAATAAATCTGAGAAATAATAGAAGTTAGATTGTGTGTGTTTTTTAATTGAGATGTTTCTTGTGGGTCATTCCCGAAACCATATAAGCCAATTCCAATTCGAACCATATCAAACTGTGCTTTTGCATAATTTACAACGCCAGATGTATTTAAAATATGTAACATAGGTTCATAACCTAGATTTTCATAAAACTGCTCAGCTATGAATGTAAATTTAGTAATTTGATTTGTTGTAAAATCTTTTTCTTCTAGATCTTCACTTGCTGCTAAATGCGAAAATAAAGAGGCTGCTTTTACGTGATTTGTTTCTTTTAAACTCGTTAAAATTTTAGGAATATCTGTATCTAGAAATCCTAATCTATTTAAACCAGTATTAAATTTTAAATGAATTGGATACTTCTTTAAAGTACATTTTTTAGCCAAATCTAGAAAGGCATTAAAAATTTTAAAATTGTATAAATTTGGTTCTAAACAGAAATCTACGATAGATTGTAAATTTTGTATTTGTGGGTGTAAAACTAAAATAGGAGATTTTATCTCTGCTTCTCTTAAAGCAATACCCTCAGTAGCATAAGCAACTGCAAAATAATCTACTTTATCTTCTAAGAATTGGGCAACTTTAATGCTATTACTCCCATATCCAAAGGCTTTAACTACCGCTAGAATTTTGGTTTCTGGATTTAATTTTTGTTTAAAATAATTTAGATTATGCTCTAAAGCAGATCCATCAATCTCTAAAACAGTTACATGATTATTCATCAGTAGAATTTTCTTTTTTAGAAGTAATTTCTTTTTGCTTATTTTGGATAGCCTTATAGTATGCGGCTCTACTTAAAGGCTCATATTCTTGTGTTTCACCTAACATCACCAACTTATCATTCTGAGCTTTTCTAAAACTGTAATGTGCTAAGTTCCCCGTGTGAGTGCAAACGGCATGTACTTTAGTTACGTATTCTGCAGTCGCCATTAAAGCTGGCATTGGGCCAAAAGGATTTCCTTTAAAGTCCATATCTAAACCAGCAACGATTACTCGAACACCTCTATTTGCCAAATCGTTACAAACAGCAACTATTTCATCATCAAAAAATTGAGCTTCATCAATACCAACAACGTCTATATCATTCGCTAATAATCTAATGTTTGAAGAAACAGGTACAGCAGTTGATCGAATTCGATTATTATTATGAGAAACAACTTCATTATCATCATAACGTGTATCAACAGCAGGTTTAAAAATTTCTACACTTTGTTTCGCAAATTGTGCACGTTTTAAACGTCTAATTAATTCTTCTGTTTTACCAGAAAACATAGAGCCGCAAATAACTTCTATCCAACCAAATTGTTCTGTATGATTTACTGTATTTTCAAGAAACATTTTGTAGTTTTAGGCGTTTTAGTTTTAGAATTTTGTTTTATTTTAGATGTGAACAAATTTAACAATATTTACTAGTAAAAAATAACTTCAATTAACAACTTATGCACAAAAAATTAGAAGCAGACTTAATGAGTTTGGCACACAGTATTTTAAAAATGAAAAATAAAGAGGATGTGTTTGCTTTAAAAGAAAAAGCGAAAGTCATTTATGAGAAGTTATCTATGCTTGCTTTTGTGGAAGAATATGTAAATACAACACCTGGTTTAGATGTATCAAAAGAGGAACTAATAGAAAAAGTAACTCAAGGTTTTATAGCAAAAGAATTGCTTGCAGTTGAAAAAGTAATCTTGGAAGAAGAGGTTGAAGTTGAAGAAGAGGTCGTTGATGATTTTATTGAAAAACAGAATAAAGAAGCTAAAGTTGAAGAAATTTTAGAGCAACCTTTTGATGAATTAGAAGAAATTATATTTTCTGAGAATGAACCAGAACCTATAAAAGATGTTGTAAAAGTTGAAATAAATAAGACAAAAACATTAGAAGAAGAATTACAAGACATAATTTCTGTAGATGTAATGGCCGATTTGTTTGAAAACGCACAACCAAAATCTTTAAACGATAAACTGGTTAGCAGTATTCAAATTGGTTTAAATGATAGAATTGCTTTTGTGAAAAATCTTTTTAACAATCAGCAAGAGGATTACAATAGAGTAATTTCTCAATTAAACACTTTTAAGTCAGAAAAAGAAGCAATACAATTTATCAATAAAATGGTAAAACCAGATTATAATTGGTCTGAACAGGAAGAGTTAGAAACCCGTTTTTTAGAAATTATAACACGTAAATTTGTTTAAATATATTATCATTTTGAGTTCAAAATTTAAAGTTAGCACTAATATTTAACCGATAATAATTAATTAAAATATTGAAACCCGTTTTAATCCATACCCATTTTCATAGACGTAAAACTGGTGTTACCAGAAGCATAGAAAATGTACTTCCTTTTTTCGATGACTATTTTGAAACGTATGTTTATGGTTCGAATATTGATGGAAATAAAATAACCAAATCAAAACTAAAATCAATATTATTTTCTGACGTAAAAACAGTGGTACATTGTCATCGGAACAATGAAATTATGCACATGTTGTTCTATCGTTTTTTAGGTGCAAAATTTAGATTGATTGCAACAAGACATGCAGAATCTACTCCTTCGGCTTTTACGAAATTTTTACTTAAAAAAGCAGATGAAGTAATTACACTCGTCAAAAGTATGAGTACTAATTTAGGGATTGAAAACATCCTGGTTGGTCATGGAGTTAGAGTTGAAGAGTTTGTGCCAAACTCAGAAAAAAAGATTGAAAACATTTCTCAAAAGAATATTATTTTAAATGCAGGTAGGGTAAGAAAAGCGAAAGGTCAACTTGTTTTATTGGAAGCTGCAAAAGTTTTAAAAGTTCAAAAAAACTGGGCATTAGTTATTGTTGGTAAAGTTGATAAACCCTCTTTTTTATTAGAGTTAAAAGCGATTGCTAAAAAACACGGAATAGAAAATCAAGTATATTTTATTAATGAAACTAGAGATATTATTTCTTATTATCAAGTAGCAAAAATTGTTGTTGCTCCAAGTTTTTCTGAAGGATTTTCTTTAGTAACAGCAGAAGCTATGTCTTGTGAATGTTCTGTAATTGCAACAAAAAATGTGGGAGTTCATTCTCAATTAATTAATAATAGTAAAAATGGGTATTTGTTTGAAGCAGGAAATTCATCAGCATTAGAAACACTTCTATCAAAGTCTATTGAAAATAAAATTCCTTATTTAGGAAAACAAGCAAGAGAAGAAATTGTGTATAATTGGAGTGCAAAAAAAGAAGCAGAAAATTTAAAAGAAGTTTATAAATTATGATAAAAAGAATATTATATTTAGCGGTATTTATAGTCTTAGTTAGTTGTAAATCCACCTATGAAATACAAGAATTTTCAGCTAAAAACATTCCTTCAGAACCTAATTATAATAACGATAAAAATTGGGCAGTTTTGCCAAATTCGTACTTTAAAGAATTAAAAGAATTCGCATCTAAAGAAATAGATACTTTACAAGCAGATGTTTTTTATGTGTACCCAACTTTAAATTTGGACGAAGATGATCTGCGTTGGAATGTACCCTTAGATGATATTGAGCAGCAAGAAAAAGTTTTAAATAAAACAGTTTTATTTCAAGCTTCAGCTTTTGCTACTTCAGGTAAATTATATGTTCCTTATTACAGGCAAGCTCATATACGATCTTACAAAATGTTCAGAAACGGAGGGAAAGAAGCCTTGCTTTTAGCATATTCTGATGTAAAAAAAGCCTTTGAAACTTATTTAAAAAATTATAATAAAGGCAGGCCAATTATCATCGCAAGTCACAGTCAAGGTTCTACACATACCAAGTTTTTGTTAAGAGATTTTTTTGATGATAAACCTTTGCAGAAACAATTAATTGCCGCTTATGTTGTGGGTACAGTTTTAAAACCAGATTTATTTTCAACATTAAAACCAATGACAAAACCTAATGAAACTGGAGGCTTTATTGGTTGGAATACATTTAAGAAAGGAAATTACCCAAAGGATAAGGATCTTTATAAAGGGAGTGTAACTACAAACCCTATTACTTGGGATGACACTATAATTACAGAACTATATCAACATAAAGGATTTCTATATTCTAATAAAAAACTCTACAAAAGAGCATTAAAAATAGAAATTACAGATGGTTTAGTTTGGAGTACAAACCCCAAGTTTCCAATGCGCTTTTTTATGTCTTTTTTAAAAAATTATCATGTTGGTGATATCAATCTTTTCTGGAAAGATGTTAGAGAAAATGCAGAATTAAGAACCAATAGTTGGTTAGAGAAAAATAAATAATGTAACAAACTCTTTTTTTAATCGTCTCAAAATAAAAATACAATAGCATGAAACGATTAATAACAATTCTTTTTACATTTTTTATAGTAAGTATATCTGCGCAAGAGGAAGTTTTTAAAAAATTCTATAAAGTCAATAAAGATAAATCAACTTTCTCAATCAATTTATCAACTTCATTAGCAGGTTCTTTTTTAGACGATGAAGATGAAGAAGGTTTATCTATTTTAATAAAAAAATCTAGTAATTTTAAACTGATGGTTTTTGATAATGAAGATGATACAGTCTCAAAGAATTTTAAAAAATTTGCAAGAAAAAATAAATTAAAAACCTTAGCTCGCCTAAAAGATGATGGAGGTAAAGCCGAAATATTTTTTATCGAAAAAAACAAATACATTATAGAAATTATTATAAGAGCCAATAGTAATAATGATAAACTTGTTTTGTTTGGTTTAAAAACAAAAATAACACAAGATGAATTGGCTGCTATTTTTTCCTCTTCTAACATGAATATTTCATTAAAATAAAACCTTTTATAAGAGAAGGTTTAACCAATCTTCTCTTTCAAGTCTTCAATAACTTTTTTACTGTTTCCTATCCAAATTTTATCATCTAAAATAAAAACAGGACGTTTCAAAAAAGTATATTCGTTTAAAATAAATTGTCTATAATCAGCTTCAGACAGAACCTGATCTTTTAATTCTAGAGATTTATACAATTTTGCACGTTTATTAAACAACGCTTCATAACTTCCAGAAAGCTGGTGCATTTCTTCTAATTGAAGAACGGTAACATTCTCTGATTTTATTTCTTGACGCTCAAAGCCACTGGTGTCTATGTCTTTAATAATTCTTCTGCAAGTATCACAAGTTTGTAAAAAATATACTTTCTTCATTTTTATGGATTATATTTACACTCCAAAATTACATATAAAAATGAAAATACAATTTGATGTTTTAAGAAAATCCAGAGAACTTATTTTAAAAGAATTAGAAGGATTAACATTAGACCAAATTCACAAAATACCCGAAGGATTTAAGAATAATATTGCTTGGAATGTTGGTCATGTAGTCGCTACACAACAAGTATTACACTACAAAATGTCAGGTTTAAATTGTTTGTGTCCAGACGATTTAATTACCAATTGTAAAAAAGGGACTACACCAACAAAAACTTTTACAGAAGAAGAGTTTGATGAGGTAAAAGAGCTCTTAATGGGTTTGCCAGACACTTTAGAAGAAGATTTTGAAGCAGGTATTTTCGAAAATTTTGATGAGTACTTAACAAGTACAGGTTTAGTTTTAGACTCTTTAGAAACTGCAATTACATTTAATAATTTTCATGAAGGTATTCATTATGGAATTATTAGAGCCATTAAAAAATTCCTATAATTTCCCTATCAAAATAATTCATAGAATAATCTGAAAGCTGGGTTTTAAATAGTTGGTAATTCATTAAATTAAAAAAAATGAAATTCAATACAAAGACAATTCACGGAGGTCAAAAACCAGAAAAATTAACAGGTGCATTAGTACCACCAATATTTCAAACATCTACCTATGCGCAATCTAGCCTTGGGTTAGATCAAGAATATAATTATTCAAGAGGAGCAAACCCAACAAGAACTGCTTTAGAAGATTGTCTTGCTTCCATTGAAAACGGAACACATGGTTTTGCATTTTCTTCTGGTTTGGCTGCAATAGATTGTGTTTTAAGAACACTAAATCCCGGTGATAAAGTTATTGCAGGAAACGACTTGTATGGAGGAACTTACAGAATGTTTACAAGATTATTCCAAAAATACGGACTAGAATTCACCTATGTTGATATAGATTCCGGAGAAAATATATCAAAAGAAATTACAAAAAAAACGAAATTAGTTTGGTTAGAAACGCCAACAAATCCATTGATGAAAATTGCAGATATTAAAGCAATTTGTACTGTTGTAAAAGAAGTGAATTCAGACATTTTAATTGCTGTAGATAATACATTTGCTACACCATATTTACAGCGTCCTTTAGATTTAGGTGCAGACATTGTAATGCATTCTGTAACAAAATATTTAGGAGGGCATTCAGATTTACTAATGGGTGCTTTAATTGTAAAAGAAGCAAAATTAGCAGAGGAATTACACTTTATTCAATTTGCTGCTGGTGCAGTTGCAGGTCCTATGGATTCTTTTTTAGCATTACGAGGAATAAAAACACTGCATATTAGAATGCAACGTCATTGTGAAAACGCAAGCGTAGTCGCTAGTTTTTTAAAAAACCACCCTAGAGTTGGGTCAGTATATTACCCTGGCTTAGAAGATCACCCAAATCATGAAGTGGCTAAAAAACAGATGAATGATTTTGGTGGAGTAGTTTCTTTCCGTTTAATAGATGAAAGTAGAGCAGCTACTTTTAAATTTTTAGAAAGTATCAAATTTTTTACGTTAGCAGAATCTTTAGGAGGTGTAGAAAGTATGGTAAATCATTCTGCAACAATGTCGCACGCATCAATGCCAGAAGAAGCACGCTTAAAGATAGGAATTACAGATTCTTTAATACGATTAAGTGTTGGTATTGAAGATGAGGAAGATTTGTTAGCGGATTTAGAACAGGCTTTAAATCAATAAAAATAGTTTTTTATAAATTATTATTCCTATTAAAATCATAAACCCAAGAATCATTTTTGTCCCCATAAGAAAGTTTTATTAGTCAATAATAAAACTTTCTTCTAAGAAATAATTTGCTCTTAAATCAGCATTATTAATTTCTTTGTGATACAAAATGGTTTCTGCAAGTTGCCTTTTTAGGTAATTTCCGGTGTCCCATTTGTTATTTTTATTTTCATCAATAATAACTCTAATGGTATACTTTTTAGGTTGTAATAAATCAAAAACAATCGCTTTAGAAGTCTTAATAAATTGGCGTTCTATAATTTCATCTTGTTTTCCTCCAGAAAGCAATTCAATAATTAAATTTTTAGAATTTGCATTGTTTACTTTTAAAGTTATTCTACCATAATCATCAATTTCTTGGGTATTGAAATTATATTTTAAGGTGTCATTTTTAATAGAAAAGACATCATTAAAAGCATCAGGTAACGCAGTAAAACGATATTTTTCTTTTGGCTTTTTATCAAAAATGAATCCAATTTTATTTTCCTTTTTAGAAAGTAAAGTGCTGTATTTTACAGCAATTGTATCTTTGTCAAAAAGACTTATTTTACTAGTATCAATTTTTATAATTGGGTTATTACTAGTTAAAAATAAAGTATCTCTAAAATGAATAATACTTTTTATTGAAGAGTCCATTATTAAAGAGTCTAATTTATTCTTCCTTAATTTTACAGTCAAGGTATCAGAAAACTCTTTGTTAGTGACTAAGAAATTTAAGGAATCTGCTTCAAAAGGAGTAAACCAGAAATTTAAGGTGTCTTTGTCTATTTGAAATTTAGAGACACTCTTAAAATTATCAGGAACTTTAGAAAGCATTTTTACTTGCATATTTTTCGCATCACCTTCAAAACCAAATTCTATTTTTCCTTTCGTAATTTCTTTTCCTCTTTTAAATTGATAAGGTTGCACTTCTTTAAATAAAATGATGGGTTTTGTAATAATACTGTCTTTTGGTAATTGAATAGTGTCGGTAATAAAACCAATTTTATCCGTTTTAGGATTAAAAATATAATCGTTCACAGATTCTTGTAGCGCCAACATTAAGTACTTTCCTTTTCTAAGGTTTGTGAATTTAAAATTGGTGGTATCTAGGGTATTTGTAATGTAATCTGGTTTCTTTTTATAAACAATAGAGTCGTTAAAAGAACTATCTATTCTGTACAGTAAAACATTAATGTTATTCGGTGCTTCGATAAGTTTTGCATCTTTTATACTACCTGAAGTTGTTAGAGAATCGATGTAAGTTCCTGTTGAAAAAACATATTTAAAATTCTCTAATTTATTACCCTCATTATTATCTTGAACTGCGCTTCCAAAATTAAAAATGTACGTTGTGTTTTGTTTTAATGTATCTAGAATTTTAATCTTTATAAACTCACTTGGTGAACCCTGAGGAGAAATTAACGGAGGATTCTTTAAGGGAGGAGAAACGACTAATTGTTTATTTAAATTTTTTAATATAATATATTCATTAAAGTCGATTTTAATTTCTTTTTTATCAACTTTACACTTTCATAAGGTGGATATGCAGTAATAAACAAGGGTGCATCTTCATCCTTTGGTCCACCTTCTGGTCTTCCGGTTCTTGCACAGTTAGTTATAAAAACAAAGAATACTGATAAAAAAAGAAATCTAGAAACTATTCTCACAAATAAATAAATTAGATACAAATTAACAATTATTTTTTGAATATAAAATCATAAAACGTATTCTGTATATGCCATTGTTAAAATACTTATTTTACAATCTTTAGATTTTAAAAACTCTTTTGCACACGCTTCTAAAGTTGCACCAGTTGTAATAACGTCATCAATTAATAAAATATGTTTGTCATCAAAAAACTCAGGATTTTCTATAAGAAACTTAGTGTCAATATTATTAAAACGTTCAAAACGAGCTTTAAAAGTCTGTGTTTTAGTTGATGAAATTCTTACTAAACACTTTTCTAAGAAAGGAATATTTAAATGTTTACTTAAGGTTTCACCAAATTTTGTTACTTGATTATAGCCTCTTTCTTTTAATTTTTCGGGATGTAAAGGCACCGGGATTATATAATTTATATTTTTAAATTCTTGATTTTCTTTTAAAATCTCTCCCAGCCAATTACCAAAGAAGATACCAACTTCTTCATTTCCTTTGTATTTTAAATTATGAATTAACTTTTTGGTGACTCCTTCTTTTCTAAAAAATAATAGAGAAAATGCCTTTTCAATTAGAATTCTGCCATAAAAAGTTTCAGAAACTTTATTTTGTTTAAAGTCTTTAAAATTGGTTAGTGGTAAATCGTGTCTACAAAGTGTACAAATAGTAGTTTCATTTTCTACTAGTTTTTGTTCGCAGACAGCACATATTTTTGGGTAAAAAAGATAGAATAAGTCTTTTAAAAGTCTCATCTTTACGTAACAATTTTTTAGAAATATACTTAATAAATAAGAAATTACCATTGTCTAGCAGAATAAATTTTTTTAAAGAAGCCTTAAAAAACCTTAAAACATTAGGGACAGTTACACCAAGTTCAAGGTTTTTATCAAAAAGAATGTTAAGAGAAATTGATTTCTCTAATATTGATGTTATTGTTGAACTAGGTCCCGGAAATGGAGCAATTACAAAGTATATCATAGAAAACTTATCACCCACAGCAAGACTAATTTGTTTCGAAATTAATGATAATTTTTATAGTCAGTTAAAAGAAAAATATCACCCACAATTAATTGTGCTAAATATTTCAGCAGAAAAAATTATTGAAGAATTAGAAAGATTAAAGATCAATAAGGTAAATTGTATTATTTCCAGCTTACCACTGACTATAATACCTGAAGAGGTTTCAGCTCAAATTTTAGAAAAATCATTTGATGTGTTAGAGGATAATGGAACTTTTATCCAATATCAGTATAGTTTAAGTTACTTTAAAAAGTTAAAAAAAGTATTTAAAGAATCTATCTTATTAGAATTCGAACCTTTAAATATTCCTCCAGCATTTATTTATCGCTGTAAAAAAGTCCAGTAAATTTTCTTGAAAAACTTTATCAAACATGTATCTTTGCGCTCATTATGGCAAAACAAGAAGATCAGTTTAAAAAAGTATTATCGCACGCTAAAGAATATGGTTATGTATTTCAGTCTTCTGAAATTTATGATGGCTTAAGTGCGGTTTACGATTATGCTCAAAATGGAGTTGAGTTAAAGAAAAATATTAGAGATTATTGGTGGAAAGCAATGGTGCAAATGCACGAAAACATTGTTGGTATTGACGCTTCTATTTTAATGCACCCTAAAACTTGGAAAGCTTCAGGTCACGTAGACGCTTTTAACGACCCTTTAATAGATAATAAAGATTCTAAAAAGCGTTACAGAGCAGATGTCTTAATTGAAGATTATTGTGCTAAAATTGAAGGAAAAATAAATAAAGAAGTTGATAAAGCAGCAAAACGTTTTGGAGAAGCTTTTAATAAAGAAGAGTTTCTTGCTACGAACGGACGAGTTGTTGGCTACCAAGAAAAAATAAAGACAATTTTAGCAAGAATGGGTACATCTTTAGAAAATGAAGATTTAGCTGATGTTAAGTTGTTAATTGAAGAATTAGAAATCGCAGACCCTTTAACGGGTTCTAGAAATTGGACTGATGTAAAGCAATTTAACCTAATGTTTGGTACAAAATTAGGTGCT
>FUWD013244406.1_pt1 | contig 14337 bp, 11 predicted proteins | sample 1063281 | NCBI WGS metagenome assembly FUWD01 (sample SAMEA79048168, study PRJEB19326) | metagenome | biome: marine | reverse complement strand
GATGATTGCATAATTCGCGAAGGAGGATATGACGAGCAACCCTTTGTCGTAAGCAGGTTTAACCGGTGGGGAGAGTCCCCGTATGGGACAGGACCGTCTCACATCGAACTTACAACAGCAAGGGCACTGCAAAAAATGAAGCAAACGTGGTTGGCCCTAGGGGATCGAATCACATCCCCCGGTATTTTTGTCCTCCCGGATCAAGTAGATGACCCCAACCCCTTTGGCGTTACAGTGGTGAGCGACACCTCGGCTGCCCTTGGTTTTCCTAGAGAATGGAAAACACAAGGGGATTACAATATTTCTTTGGATGCCATTAGGGTGGAAATCAGAAAGCTCGAAGAAAGTTTCTTCGTTCCGCTATTTAAGCTCCTTACAAGTGACTCTGAGCGCGATAGAGAAAAAACAGCCTTTGAAACATCTAAGATGCTAGAGGAGCAGGTTTCGAGGGCATCGCCAACTTTTTCAAGATTAGATGAAGAGGTCACTATACCAATTCTAAATCGCCTATTCGGCATCATGCTAAGAAATAACGAGTTTGATGACATTTTAGAGCACTTGGTGTCGGTGGATGACGGCGGATCACCCGTAGGCGTCGAAACTCCTAGAATTAACTTTACATCAAAGCTAGCACGGGCAATGAAGGCCATTGAGAGCAATAGCTTTATGCAGTGGCTTCAAGAAAACATTCCTGTTTTTGAAATGTTCCCCGAGGCCAAGGACAACTTTAACCCAGATTCGTGGGTGCGGGCTTCATGGAAAGGCAAGGGGCTGTCTGGCGAGCACCTAAAAAGCGAGGACGACGTGGAGGAAGAGCGTGAAGTTAGGAATGAGCAGATTAAACAACAAGCCCAGCTTGAGGCAGGGCAGCGGGCTTCTCAAATATCGAAAAACATATCAGGATAGAGATTATGGACCTAAGGGAGGAAACGCTGTTTTATCGACGCGTATTTGGGATGGATGGGGATAGAAACCAAGCCCAAGAATACATCTGGAAGCGAATTAAAACGCGCATCTATCGTAAATCGAACGTAGAAGCCACGTCCCCAGAAACATCTAGGGATTTTTGCATAGACATATTTAATACAATCAATCGAAAAGTAGAGGAGAAATAATGAGCGAAGAAGAACCAACAGAACCATTACAAGAGCAGACGGAAGCAAAAACCCTTCTTGGAGGAGAAGGACGAACAACCTCCCCGTTTGATTCCCTCTTTTCAGAAGGAGCGCTCGACACAATGCCAGACGGCGCAGCGAAAAGCTGGGTTGCCGCGCAAAAGACCGGCATAGGCTTCGAGAAGGGCCTTCAGGGCCTTCAAAAACTTGGGAGCTCCAAAGGTATTGAGCGCCCCGCCGAGGACGCTACAGACGAATCTAAGGCCGCCTTCGACACAAAGCTCCGGGAACTTCAAGGGATTCCACTCACAGCGGAAGAATATGAATTTAAAACACCAGAAGGCTTTCATCTTCCAGACGACCTCACGCACAAGATTAAGGAGTTTGGAGTGGAAAAAGGCATCCCGCCATCTAACATTGAGCAACTTCTTCCGTTTCAGGTGGAGCTCCAGAATATCTCTGCAAAAATGGCAATGGACAGCCATATTGATGAGCAAATGAAAATCGGTGATGAGTATTTTGGCGGTGAGGGAACGTTTGATACAGAAGCGCCGAAGCTGGCCGCTTGGGCTGATAAGCAGGGGTATGATTCCAAAACGGACCCCGCGTTTCGCAACGCAACAACCTACAAGCTTTTATCTGAAATCCAAAGACTCACGGGAGAGGATAAGCTTGTTACGGGAACGCCTGTGGTAAGCGGAGAGTCCTTGCGAGCTCAGCTCCACGATATCCAGTTTAATAAGGAAAATCCCATGAACGCAGCTCTTACAGACACAACGAGCTCATTGCACGCGGACGCTAAGGCTAAGTTTCTTGATCTAAATAAGCGGATTTCGGGCCTAAATACCAATAAATCCATACGTCGGTTATAAAATCTACGGTGGTGCTTGACTTAGGCAATGTGTTAATATATACACAGGGAATAGCACGGGACAAGCTCACGCCCCCGGATTGCTAGCCGCCCAGCGCTAAGTAGATCCGAAAGGACAAACGAAAGGCACAGGGAACTAACCACTAGTTTCTAACCTCAAGTTTATTAAAAAATGAGCACAAGCACATTCCCGCAACACTTCGCGGATACCTATAGCAACTCCTTTGACATGGGACTGCAGACGGCGGATCACCGCCTAATGCCTGCCGTTGTTAGAGACTCCCTCACAGGGGATCGAAAGTTTTATAATATTTATGACGCCACTGAATTTAAGCGCATAACTGGGCGTTATCCGCAAACGCTGAACGACGATCACACCACATCGAAAGTCTGGATTCAGGCCGAGAAGTGGGATAATGCCCCACTTATTGACGAGTGGGATGACAAGGATTTGGATTCTATTGTCCTCCCAACGTCTGATGTCGTCTTAGCCCAATCCGCTGCATACGCCCGACTAAGTGATTCGTATCTCCGCGATGCTATTCAAGGCACTCGTGTTATTGGCGAAAATGGCACCACCACACAAGCCTTCCCTACGGCAAACATCATTGCAAACGGGTCCACTGGATTAACGCTTGCCAAAGTTGCTGAAACAGCAAGAAAAATGGATGAGCTTCGCGTTCCTAAGTCGGAGCGGTATTTTGCGATTTCAGCAGCACAGGTAAAAGACCTCGTAACCAACGTTGCGGAATCTAAAAGCCGCGACTTTGTAACTGAGTCAATCCTTTCCACGGGCACCCTTCACAATAGAACATGGCTTGGATTCAACTGGATTCAATACGAGGACCTTATCTACGATCCGAGTGCTGGCACACACCGTCAGTGCCTTGCATGGCACAAGCCGCACATTGTGTTGGGCGATGGCGAGCGGCGCACGGATATTCGTGTTCGCTACGACCTTAGCGATGCCTTGGAAATCCGCACTCGCACCCGCCTTGGCGCGTGCCGTAAGCAGAATTCTTCTGTGATCATCAAATGCGTTGAGTCCTAAATCTAAAACCAAATACTATGGCTACACTATATTCAGACATTGGGGCGAAACAAAACGACCCCAAACCAAAAAACATGGTGAATGGAAAGGACTTAACCCCTAACTCCACCACCATCCCAGTTAAATACACGTCTAAGGCAACAGATGCGAATGCCGACACTATCAACCTCATTAAGCTACCGAAGGGGACTAAACTACTCCCCGGCTCGTCTTACGTCAATTCCCCAACTAGCGTTGCTGGAACCTCTTACACGGTGACAGTGGGCGCTAATGGTGATGTTGATGCGCTTTCAACGGCCATTGATATTGATGGTGCCGGTAAGGTGGCATTTGCTCTTGCGTCGATTGTTGAACTCACAGCCGAAAGCTGGATTACAGCCACCGCTGCTATTTCAGGAAGCGTCACAGCAGACGTAGAAGTTGTCTTCTTCCTTGACGTTGCTCTTCCTTAGCATTACCTCCTCCTAATAAAAGGGAAGCGTAGCAGAGTGCTGCGCTTCCCTTCTTTTTACAATGGCATCCAAAACTGATATTGCATCGCAGGCTCTACTTAGGATAGGGCAGAATGTTATAAATGACCTTGACGACACCTCTGACCCAACGGCCCGAATCGCTAAGGTGTTTTATCAAGACGTTGTTCGTGAGGTAACACGAAGCCACGGCTGGAATTGCCTTAAATCCCGCGCTAATTTAGCACTAAATACACAACCTCCTTCTTTTGGATGGGTGAGTTCTTTCACTCTCCCCACTGAATGCGTAAGGTTGATTACGGTGAACGGCTACGATGATAGCTACGTTCAGGACATCTACGAAATCGAAGGAAGAAATATCCTTACAGATGCCGTTGAATGTAAAATTACATATATTCCATACACCCCAGACACAACAAAATACGACCCCCTTTTAGTTCAAGCAATTGTAACACTACTAGCGTCCAGACTAGCGTCCAAGATAGGCAAGGACGATAGGCTGTCGCAAACACTGCTTAGCGAATACCACCAAGTGAGCCTTCCAAAGGCCCAAAAAATAGACGGGAATGAGCAAAAGCGCAGGCGGTATAACCCATCAGCCCATAGCACATGGGTGAGTAGCAGGTTTTACAATAACTGGTAATGAAGCCTACACAAAAAAGTTTGTTGAGTTTTAATGCTGGGATTTGGGCCGAAAAACTAGACGGGCGCATAGACTTAGAGAAATACAGATATGCCTGTAGGCAAGCCGAAAATATGCTTGTCCTTCCCTACGGAGGGCTAGAGCGCCGCCCCGGAACGCAATATATCCAAAGCACTAAATCAAATGGATTTGCTGTTTTATGGCCTTTTCAGTTTAGCTCGACAGTTGGGTATATAGTTGAGGTGGGGAATTTGTATATGCGGTTTTTCGTCGATGGAGCTTATATTGCCTCGTCAGAAATCGCCACCCCATATACGTCTGCCGACTTAAGGGCTTTGCAGTTTAGGCAAATTAACGACGTTTGTTTTATCACGCACCCAAATCACCACCCTAGGGAACTCATCCGAAACACGGCCACAACGTTTAGTATTGCCGAAACGGATTTTGACCTTCCGGCTTTTAGGGACGAAAACTTATCCAGCACCACCATTACCCCTTCGGCCACAACGGGCACTAGCATCACGTTGACGGCCTCGGCTGGCACATTTACAGCGGATAACGTCGGTGGATATTACAGGCTTGGACAAAGAAGGAAAGGTAACTCCGTAAGCCTTTTACTAGGCAGCACATCAAGCCCAACCACTGGCTCAAGTGGGGCTTCCTCCACCATAACGGTTTTAGGAAAATGGGAATTTAGGACCACTGGCCGATGGGCCGGTACTGTGCAAATCCAACGGCAAAACGCGGTGACGTCTGCTTGGGAGGTTATAAGGGAGTTTTTCTGCGGGGACGCCGATCGAAACGTCGATGTTACGGGGACTAATGAAACCGAAGCGGTTATGCGAATTAGCGTTGCTTTTTCGGCTGCTACGGACGGCGGCTCTGAGCCCGCCCGCGCATACCTTGAAGCTGGGGACGCCTTTGTTTATGGTTATGCCAAGGTTACGGCGTTTAGTTCAACCACCGCTGTAACGGCAAGTGTAGTGGATGCCTTTTACGACACCTCGGCCACTGAGGTGTGGGAAGAGTCCTCATGGAGCACGAGGCGTGGATTCCCTAGGTCCTGCACGCTTTACGAGCAAAGAATGCTTTATGCTGGATGTGAGGCCCAGCCACTCGCTGTTTGGGCTACTAAGATTGGAGACTTTAAAAACTTTAAGTATGGCGTTGATGACTCAGACGCATTCTCTTACGACATACCCTCCACCGAGCAAAATCCCATTGAGTGGATTGCTGCCCATAAGGTGGTAATTGTTGGAAACGGAAAGGAATACGGAATCTTAAGTTCGGGCTCCGACGACCTTCCACTAAGCCCAACGAATGCAATTTTTAGGATTCAGGAAGGAGTGGGGTTTTCTGGCATCAAGCCAGAAATAATTGGAGACGTAATGGTTGCTGTCGAACGCAACGGAAGAAGGGTTTGGGAGCTTAGCTACGCTTTTGACGCAGGCGTATCTGGCGGTTATCGCGCAGTGAGCTTGAACAGACTTAACGATGACATTGTAGAGGACGGCATTGTTGATATTGATTTTTCTCAGCTCAGGGAGCCCCATCTCTATGCTGTCACCTCAACTGGAGACTTAGCCGTTTTACACTACAACCGCCAAGATGGGATTGTCGGATGGAGCAAGTTTACAACTCAGGGGCAGTTTGAATCCGTTGCCGTCATTCGCGGTACGGATAAAGACGAGATCTGGGTGTCTGTGTTGCGAAATATAAACGGGGCTGATGTTCGCTTTATTGAGCGCTTTAACCCTGTAACATGGACAGCAAAGGAAGACGCTTACTATGTAGACGCTGGCGTTACGCTTACGAATGGCAGCGCCACAACGTCCGTAAGTGGCCTCAGTCACTTGGATGGGCAGTTATGCCAAATACTAGCCGACGGGGCCGTTGAGCCCAGCCAAGCCCCGTCTAGTGGCGCACTGACGTTGGCCGATCCGGCTACAAAGGTTCACGTTGGCCTTGGATACGATTCTGTCTATGAGCCAATGCGTTTAGACATGGATAGCATCCTAGGGAATTCCCAAGCGCATCAAAAGGTCATAAGGGAGCTGTGGGTTAGATTTTACAAATCCCTTGGCATGACTTATAGCAACGGAATACAGGACGACGATTTAGCGTTTCGGGATACGGACGATAATATGGACGAATCCCCCCCTCTCTTTACAGGGGAAAAAGAAATTAAGTGGGATGGAACATTTGGAAGCGATCCGAGCTTGAATGATCCTAAGATTACTGTTAAACAAACTCAGCCACTTCCGATGACACTCTTGGTTTTGGTGGTTAAATACGGGATCAGCGGGAAATGAACGACGTAGAGCAATTAGAAAAAGTTATGCTGGATTTAGACCAAGTGGAAACCCCGCTAACCCATAGGTTTGCTCCGGGGGTATATTTACGTGAAATATTTATGCCAAAGAGTAGCATAGTGATTGGTCACGAACACAAGACAAAGCATTTTAATATAGTTATTTCAGGCGCGGCTTATGTTTCCTTCGGTGACGGAATTGTTTCAATAGAAGCGGGGGACACCTTTACGTCAGAAGCGGGTGTGCGGAAGGCTCTTTATATCACCGAAGACATGGTTTGGCAGACTATCCACCCCATCGACACCGACGCGAGTGAATGGACGCCAGAACAACAGCTAGCCTTGGTCGGCACACTTGAAGGCGAATTGATTTCAAAAAGCAACACATTCCTTGAACACGAGGAGGAATTTCAATTAAGGGTTTCGGAATTACTGGAGGTGGCTAAATGAGTTTTGGAGCAACAGCCGTATATATAGCGGCAGCCTCTGCCGTTATTAGCGCCGCCGGAACTATATATCAGGGCCAGCAAGAAAAAAAGGTGGCTGAATATAACGCTCAAGTAGCCGAAAATCAAGCCAACGCCGAATCCGCTGAAGCACGCGAGGGCATCAGGCGAAAGCGAGAAGAAAACAAGTCATTCTTATCTAGGCAACTCGCGTTGCGAGCGAAGAGTGGTGTGGGAACTGAAACAGGAAGCTCCCTGCTTCTTGCTGCCGAGTCCGCAAAGCGCTTAGAGCTCAGTGCGCTGGAAATGGGACGTTCTGCGGAGTCGAGGCGAAACGCTCTCTTGCAAAGCGCGAGTATTTCTAGGTTCGAAGGCCAATCCGCCGTAACATCTTCTTATTTTTCCGCTGGAGCCTCTTTACTAAAAGGAGCTGGCGGAATTGCAGCATACAAGGCAGAGGACGAGAATAATGGCTACTATACCGCTACCAAATAGGCCCGGCGTTGGACAAACTACGCCACTCCCAACGCGGAGTATCGAGGCGACAACGGCCCCTATACGCAACGCCACGAGAGCTATAACATCATCGGCTGATACTATCAGTCAATCTTTTGCTGAACGCTCTCGCAAAGTCCTTGAAGCCAAAAGCAAGCATAAGGAAGAGCAATACAAAGCCGACCTCAATTTAGTGGCCCTAGATAATGGCCTTAGAGAAAAAGCTGCATCGAACGCGTTTACCACTGGGGCGGCGCGTTCTGAGCCTAATGAAATACAAGGGCTTTTTGATAAGATTATGGGAGCTCGCAACAAAGAGTTCAATGAAAGCATATCTGAAATGCGTCAAGAGGACCAAGACAGGCTTGTAAAAGAACACCAGATACGCAGGGCGTCCCAAGCCATTGATATACAAACGACTATAGCCAAAAGGACTTCCGAAAAATCCGTTGGGATGGCTGAACTCACTCTATCCAGACACTACCTAGACGAAGGAATGGAAGAAGAAGTGATGACCGCAGAAAGCATCTTAAGAGACAACCTTCCAGATGAAGAAGCGGAAACCAAAATTCATCGCCTCCGCTCTGTAGCTATTTTTGGAAAACTTTCTGAAGACTACGGCGTCTTAGATTCCCCTGAGCAATTTGAGCTTGCACGCGCCGGACTCAAGGAATTTACACCAGACCTTGGAGCAGGGCATGAGCAGGCGCTCAAAAACGTCATACTTGGCAGAGAAAGAACCTTCATCCGAAACACGGCCCAGTTTGAAGCCACCTACATGCGGGCATATCTTAGGGGAGAACCAATGCTTCCTGACGATGTAGATGACGCAATTGCATCTGGCTTAACCTCGACAGAAAGGCTTACTGAAATTGATGAAATGTATGCCCCGATACTTGAGAAAAACACAAACGAAAAAGACTTCAGGGTGTTCAAAAGCACAACTTGGCCAATCCTTAGGGACCAGTTCGAGGAAATGTTAGGGGGCAGTACCAAAAACGCGTCCATTACTTTAGAAGCAATTAAGGGCATGGAAATGAAAGTAAGGCAATTCGCTAAAAACCCTCGCGAACTTTCATGGGCACTAAACCAAGTAAACTCGCTAGCAATGGGCACGATGGGAGAGCTAGATGATTCCCACCCTTTTTGGTCAGACACACTCGGCAATCACATCTCAGACAACGTTCCCTCGGCTATGCGAGACGAGGCGGCAGCCGTGTTCGCGTCCGAGATGTCTAACCTAGCAAAGTTATCAGAGCGGGTTAAGAAGGACTTTCCGCTCTATGAAACAGCGACAAGGATGGAGGAAGAGGTTGCTAAACTATTTAGAGATAAAAAAAACCCACCTACTAAAACAGAAATAGATGCGGCGGTTAATGCTGTGTTTATAGAAACCGTAGTGTCACCAACGATTCTAGAGGCATTTGGAAGAGAAGTCTTTATGCTAAACCCTGAAACGGGTAAAACGCACGCGATTCCATTGTCAAAAGCCGCCGCCGCTATTGAAGCCGGATACACCTTAAAATAATGGCCACAGAAACCCCATTTTTTGGAAGAGTAGTTGAAGACACGGCTGTTAGCTCTCCCCCGGAAGCGCCTGAGCCCGAATCTACGGCTGATTTTGGAAAAATAGCTGGGGACACGGTTGCCAGCTTCCCTCTGGAAACGCCTAAGCCAGAATTTACACCTGATTTTGGAAGGGTAGTTGATCCTTCGGCCATGCCAGCGGAGGCCATCTTTACCCCGTCTAGTCTTTTGGAGGGCATCGACAAGGAGGTGGTCAAGAGAATCGGAGAAATTGGATCAAACGAAACACTTTCGTCTATCAGAATGTCCAGATACCTATCGCAAACAACTGGGCTTGATTATGATTTTGTAAAAAACAACTATTCAGAGGTAAGCAAGAAAGTGGGCTTGAGCGGAAATAACGCAACGGCGGATTTTCAAATAGTGTCAAACGGACTGGCCGCACAGTGGGGACACATCCGCAAAACAGAAAAGGCACTAGGGGCAGAAGCGTTTTCTAAAACACTTTTACAGCGAGCCATTCCGCAGGTTAGAAGCAACATTGACTTGCTGGTTGAGCCCGACTGGGCCGAGGGCCTTATGCGTATGTCTGCTTCGGGAGCGTCTAATGCCTTCGTGTCAATAGCCTCCGGCTTCAACCGAGTTATAGCGAGTTCAGATAAGCTTGCTGGGGAAATGCAAGACCATCTTACAAAGGCAGTCTTGCCTAGCTTCCAACCAAAAGACCGAACCTCAGTTTTTGATGACTTTTCCCAGTATTGGGACGATTTGGCAGACGAAAAGCGCCGCACTCTTGACGTCCCAAAAGAAATCCAAGAAAGCATACTCGGGAAAGCCGCCGAAGGGGTGGGTGCCCTACCGGTATGGGGCGTGACAATGGCCTCTGGAGGGGCAGGAGGCATTGCGCTGTTTAGCGGGATGTATAAAGAGGGCTCAGACAGATATAGGCAAATCGTTCCAGAGGAACAACGAACAAATGAAGGAGAGCTTGGGTTCGCCGCTTTATACGGAGCGGCAGCATCTAAGCTTGAGAAAATTGGATTCACAAAACAAATAGCCCCTATTTTTAGCGGCGTTGGTAAACTTAGCGTTAGGCAAATCGCGCAACGCGCTAAGCAGTTTTTCACGGGGACAGGCACCGAAATAACCACTGAGCTCACTGAGAATATATTTCTTAACGCCCAGTCTATGGCGATTGATCCAGATGCTAAGGTTTTTGACGGAATAACATTTGAGAACTTTGTTGTGATTTCAATTGTAAGTGCTGTGGGGCAATCGGTTCCCACTTCAATTGGCGTAGTTCAAGATTTTCAGGCAGGGTTTTTCCCTTCTCCGATAACGCGGGATGGACACGCTCCCATGCTGCAAACAATACAAGCAATACGGGACGGGGTGGGCGAAGAGGCTTTAATCGACATGCACGACGAGGCCGATCCGAGACGGGCTCTTATTAAGGATATGCTTGGAGATGATCCCGCTATCGCGCTGGATGCGCACGAGAGGTATCAAAATCTTACGGCACCAGATCCAGAAGGGAGATCCTTTGAGTCTGAAGCTATTTCGGAGCTTAAGAAAGAATTGGCTGGCAGTGGTATTTTCTCTGAAAGCGAAAAGCAGCAGTTCGGTTTTTTGGCTTTTTCTGAGGAGCAGATTCAGGCTATGGAGGAATCCATTGCCACTCCAAGGGTTAGCAGCCCAGAGGAACAGGCATTATTTGAGGCAGAACTAGACACCGAGCTCGCGCAAATGACCACTGAGGAAATAATTGTTGAAGCAGACATATATCCACAAGTAAAAGAAACCAGATCCAAACAGGAAGCAGAGGTGGTGTCTGATGCCGTTAAAGCAAAAACAGCGGAGTTAAAACTAAAAAGCAAAGAGGACATTGCTTTGCTTAGACTAAACGCTGCGGAAAAGCTAAAGGCGCTACGCGTAAAAGGACAGGCACAATTAACGGCGGAAAAAAAGCGTTCTGAAAATAAATTAAATATACTTAAGTCGAGAGTAAAACTAATTCTGTCTAATGTCCAAAAACAAAAGCTAGATACAAAGGAAGGGTTTCGCCTATTAGATGGAATAGTTAAAAAGCTCCCATCAAAATACCAAGGCCGAGGCATTAAGCATTACAAGGCACTAGCACTTCGAGTAAGCGGCAGTGCAAAAATCCGCGTCCTAGACGCCGCCTCCACCGAGGTAATCAGACTTTTAGATGTGCTTAAATTGCGGGAGGTAAAATCTAAGTTTGAAAACAAGGCCGAAAGCCTCCAAAGGAAAATCGCCAAAGCAAAAAAGGGGAGTAAGCCAGCTGGCGCAGACCTAGATTACACGCACAGGCTTTTGTCCCTTATGGGCTACGGAGATCCAAAAATTGCATCTGCACTAGAAAAAGAACTCTCTGAACTAGAGATACGTGGGGAGGAACAGGGCTATCAGGAAACCGAAGATGACAAACGCATACTTTTTGAATCCAGCATCTTTAATGTCAAAAGAGAAGGACTAACCACGTCAGAATACGAAGAATATAGTGGATTGATTGAGGACGCCCAAGCAGGCGGAATCGTTCAATGGAAAAAGCACAAGGCAGAGCAGGCCCTTTACGCTAAAACAATAACAGGAACCTTGCTTATTGAAGCGCAAAACAGCGAGCGCAAAGGTATGCCAGACCCTGAGGCAGCGAAAAGAAGAAATGGTTTACTTGAGGGGCTTAAGGGGAAGACGAAGGATTTGCTTAAATATCAATCAATAGCGACCTTGATGTCTCGGGTAAAGCGGGGAAAGTGGACCGAGTTCTTTGACAACATAGCAACAAAGGTTAATGAGGCTAGGATTAAGCAGCATGAGTTCAGGCAAACAATAGATGCAATTGCCAAGTCCTTAAACATAGACTTGGACATAATTGGGGCAACGTTTCTTATGGAGCTAAATGGCAGGGACATAAGCGTCCATGATGCCATGTTTATTTATGCGCACAGCCAAAACCAAAGAGGACTCACCCACTTGGCTAATACTAAATACGGCGCGCGCGGAAAGGAAAGGTCTATCCGCAAAGAAATTGATTCAGTGGTTAGTGCTCTTCCCTTAAAATACAAGGAAATGGTTGACGCAATCATAGACTACCATGACATTGTAATGTTTCCCGAAATGAGTAGGTTGCACAAAAAGCGGTTTGGGGTTTCGATGCCTAAGGAGCAAAGGTATATGCCGATTAAGGCGCTTTTTACTAACAATGTGTTTTCTTCGCTAGTAGCTGATTTAGCAGATTATTCTAAATTAAGAATGTCTAACCAAAAAGCCCGGACGGGATCTTCGTTGGGCTTTTCTGAGTTCAACTTTCTTGGAGACGTTCTTCATAACAATGCGATGTCCGAACACGCTATTGCCTTGTATGATTCTCTATCCATAGCGGATGCCGTATTGTCTAGTCGCGAAATACAAAACGCCGCTAATGCAGTTTCCACTGAGATCATACCTTGGATAAGGAGATGGACCGAACTCGTAGGACGCGGGCGCATGAAGCCAGCGGACACCTTAATAGAAAAGGCCGCTTCTGTTTTGCGCCAGAATGTAAGCAGGTTTTATGTTATGATAAGCCCTTCGTCATACTTGAAGATGTATGGCCCCGTGGTTGCGATGGAAAAGGATGTTTCGCCCCATTATATTGCTGGAGCGGCAGAGCGAATGTCAACACATCCGATGGAGACAATGGCGCGAGTTCGTTCCTTGAGCCCTATGATGTCCGCTCGTCCGCATAACACTAGGATCATAACAGCGGAACTTGCGGAGAAAAAGTTATCAAGAACGCCAAGAAAATCGCTAGGAGTTCCAATTATAGCGAAGGCTAGGGTTTTGGCGTCCGATGCAGCGGATCTTGGATATGTTTTTTTTAACGCCTTAGACACCCATGCTTCTATGATAGCATGGGACGCTTCATTTGCAAAGGGCAAAAATGACGGCATGTCCAATCCCGAAGCGGTTAATTACGCAAACCACATTGTAAATACTTATTTCCCATCTGGCGCACTTGAGCAAATGGCTCCTATATTTACAAATGCAGGACTAATACGGCAACTGGTTACATTCACGGCGGACATGAATCTGATGTTTAATCTTGGGTTTTCAGCGACGCAGCTAAAGGAGGGACGAGTCCGTGAAGCGATTTTATTTTTTACGTATTCGGTGTTTTTTAGCTCCTTTTATCTTGCTTTCACGGATCTCCCAGAAGACTGGATAAAGGAGTCTTTGGGCATCCAAAAAGCACCAGACAGTCGCGGAAGCCAATACCTAAAAGACGTTGTGAGGTATAATGTTTCTACGATGGTCGGAGGTGTTCCCATCTTCGGTCAAACCGTTGAGGCGTTGGTTGCAAGGCAAATGGGGGAGGATGCCCTAGCAAGGATGCTCGGACAGCAAAGCATGGTGTTTACGGCTCCATTCAAAGCACTAGCCGAGGGGAACCCCGCTAAAGCAGCTCTATCCGCCACAGGTGCTCCAGCAGGAAAATTCTATGCAAATCAGATAGACGATTACATCGACGAGATGTTTGACTAATAAGATTGATCTTTACTCACAATTAAGCCATATATATAACCCATGTCCGTATCTACAACAGCAAACCGCAAGCAAGTGACGCTCACAGCGGCCTCACAGGGCATTTCCACCGGCATTTATATCTTGGACGAGGACCACCTTATTGTTCAGCGGACGCGGGCTGGCGTGGACACCATATCCACTAAGGACACTGATTACACTGTATCGGGAGTGCTTAATCAAGCAGGAGCAACGGTGACAGTTATTTCTCAAGCGATAGGGGACGTCTTCACCATCACCCGCTTCATTGAAAAAACCCAGACCACGGATTACATTGCAAACTCCAAGTTCAGCTCAACTAACACGGAAACCAATCTAGACAAACTCACGCTCATTGTGCAGGATCAGGACGAGATTCTGGCCCGTGCCATCAAGCTCCCTAAAACTGCCACAGATAGCCAGATAGCCGCCGCCGAAGTCACGCTAGGCGACGTGGGCACCTTCTTGGGCATCTCCAGTCAAAACGTAGCAGAATTTCTTCCTATTCCAACCTTCGGCGGAACGGAGAAGGTGTATGCATCGAAGGGAATTATGTCAGCCGCCTCGGATATCACCGTTGGCACTAGGGCAATAGTGCTCGGTGAGGCAGAGCCCTTTGAGCTAATCAGCGGCACGAACCCCGAAGCGGGCAACGCAATCCAAGGAATCGGGATCGACTCCGTCGTGCCCGGAGCCTATTGGAAGCGGAAGTTTAGCGGAGCGCTACAAGCCCCTTGGTGGGGCTGCGCCTGTGACGCAGTGGCCGGAACTGGGGTCGATGACTACACGGGCACGGATGACTCCGATGGGCTCATTGCCGCCGTCCTGTACGCACAAGGCAG
>FUWD013026572.1_pt1 | contig 14337 bp, 10 predicted proteins | sample 1063281 | NCBI WGS metagenome assembly FUWD01 (sample SAMEA79048168, study PRJEB19326) | metagenome | biome: marine | reverse complement strand
GATGATTGCATAATTCGCGAAGGAGGATATGACGAGCAACCCTTTGTCGTAAGCAGGTTTAACCGGTGGGGAGAGTCCCCGTATGGGACAGGACCGTCTCACATCGAACTTACAACAGCAAGGGCACTGCAAAAAATGAAGCAAACGTGGTTGGCCCTAGGGGATCGAATCACATCCCCCGGTATTTTTGTCCTCCCGGATCAAGTAGATGACCCCAACCCCTTTGGCGTTACAGTGGTGAGCGACACCTCGGCTGCCCTTGGTTTTCCTAGAGAATGGAAAACACAAGGGGATTACAATATTTCTTTGGATGCCATTAGGGTGGAAATCAGAAAGCTCGAAGAAAGTTTCTTCGTTCCGCTATTTAAGCTCCTTACAAGTGACTCTGAGCGCGATAGAGAAAAAACAGCCTTTGAAACATCTAAGATGCTAGAGGAGCAGGTTTCGAGGGCATCGCCAACTTTTTCAAGATTAGATGAAGAGGTCACTATACCAATTCTAAATCGCCTATTCGGCATCATGCTAAGAAATAACGAGTTTGATGACATTTTAGAGCACTTGGTGTCGGTGGATGACGGCGGATCACCCGTAGGCGTCGAAACTCCTAGAATTAACTTTACATCAAAGCTAGCACGGGCAATGAAGGCCATTGAGAGCAATAGCTTTATGCAGTGGCTTCAAGAAAACATTCCTGTTTTTGAAATGTTCCCCGAGGCCAAGGACAACTTTAACCCAGATTCGTGGGTGCGGGCTTCATGGAAAGGCAAGGGGCTGTCTGGCGAGCACCTAAAAAGCGAGGACGACGTGGAGGAAGAGCGTGAAGTTAGGAATGAGCAGATTAAACAACAAGCCCAGCTTGAGGCAGGGCAGCGGGCTTCTCAAATATCGAAAAACATATCAGGATAGAGATTATGGACCTAAGGGAGGAAACGCTGTTTTATCGACGCGTATTTGGGATGGATGGGGATAGAAACCAAGCCCAAGAATACATCTGGAAGCGAATTAAAACGCGCATCTATCGTAAATCGAACGTAGAAGCCACGTCCCCAGAAACATCTAGGGATTTTTGCATAGACATATTTAATACAATCAATCGAAAAGTAGAGGAGAAATAATGAGCGAAGAAGAACCAACAGAACCATTACAAGAGCAGACGGAAGCAAAAACCCTTCTTGGAGGAGAAGGACGAACAACCTCCCCGTTTGATTCCCTCTTTTCAGAAGGAGCGCTCGACACAATGCCAGACGGCGCAGCGAAAAGCTGGGTTGCCGCGCAAAAGACCGGCATAGGCTTCGAGAAGGGCCTTCAGGGCCTTCAAAAACTTGGGAGCTCCAAAGGTATTGAGCGCCCCGCCGAGGACGCTACAGACGAATCTAAGGCCGCCTTCGACACAAAGCTCCGGGAACTTCAAGGGATTCCACTCACAGCGGAAGAATATGAATTTAAAACACCAGAAGGCTTTCATCTTCCAGACGACCTCACGCACAAGATTAAGGAGTTTGGAGTGGAAAAAGGCATCCCGCCATCTAACATTGAGCAACTTCTTCCGTTTCAGGTGGAGCTCCAGAATATCTCTGCAAAAATGGCAATGGACAGCCATATTGATGAGCAAATGAAAATCGGTGATGAGTATTTTGGCGGTGAGGGAACGTTTGATACAGAAGCGCCGAAGCTGGCCGCTTGGGCTGATAAGCAGGGGTATGATTCCAAAACGGACCCCGCGTTTCGCAACGCAACAACCTACAAGCTTTTATCTGAAATCCAAAGACTCACGGGAGAGGATAAGCTTGTTACGGGAACGCCTGTGGTAAGCGGAGAGTCCTTGCGAGCTCAGCTCCACGATATCCAGTTTAATAAGGAAAATCCCATGAACGCAGCTCTTACAGACACAACGAGCTCATTGCACGCGGACGCTAAGGCTAAGTTTCTTGATCTAAATAAGCGGATTTCGGGCCTAAATACCAATAAATCCATACGTCGGTTATAAAATCTACGGTGGTGCTTGACTTAGGCAATGTGTTAATATATACACAGGGAATAGCACGGGACAAGCTCACGCCCCCGGATTGCTAGCCGCCCAGCGCTAAGTAGATCCGAAAGGACAAACGAAAGGCACAGGGAACTAACCACTAGTTTCTAACCTCAAGTTTATTAAAAAATGAGCACAAGCACATTCCCGCAACACTTCGCGGATACCTATAGCAACTCCTTTGACATGGGACTGCAGACGGCGGATCACCGCCTAATGCCTGCCGTTGTTAGAGACTCCCTCACAGGGGATCGAAAGTTTTATAATATTTATGACGCCACTGAATTTAAGCGCATAACTGGGCGTTATCCGCAAACGCTGAACGACGATCACACCACATCGAAAGTCTGGATTCAGGCCGAGAAGTGGGATAATGCCCCACTTATTGACGAGTGGGATGACAAGGATTTGGATTCTATTGTCCTCCCAACGTCTGATGTCGTCTTAGCCCAATCCGCTGCATACGCCCGACTAAGTGATTCGTATCTCCGCGATGCTATTCAAGGCACTCGTGTTATTGGCGAAAATGGCACCACCACACAAGCCTTCCCTACGGCAAACATCATTGCAAACGGGTCCACTGGATTAACGCTTGCCAAAGTTGCTGAAACAGCAAGAAAAATGGATGAGCTTCGCGTTCCTAAGTCGGAGCGGTATTTTGCGATTTCAGCAGCACAGGTAAAAGACCTCGTAACCAACGTTGCGGAATCTAAAAGCCGCGACTTTGTAACTGAGTCAATCCTTTCCACGGGCACCCTTCACAATAGAACATGGCTTGGATTCAACTGGATTCAATACGAGGACCTTATCTACGATCCGAGTGCTGGCACACACCGTCAGTGCCTTGCATGGCACAAGCCGCACATTGTGTTGGGCGATGGCGAGCGGCGCACGGATATTCGTGTTCGCTACGACCTTAGCGATGCCTTGGAAATCCGCACTCGCACCCGCCTTGGCGCGTGCCGTAAGCAGAATTCTTCTGTGATCATCAAATGCGTTGAGTCCTAAATCTAAAACCAAATACTATGGCTACACTATATTCAGACATTGGGGCGAAACAAAACGACCCCAAACCAAAAAACATGGTGAATGGAAAGGACTTAACCCCTAACTCCACCACCATCCCAGTTAAATACACGTCTAAGGCAACAGATGCGAATGCCGACACTATCAACCTCATTAAGCTACCGAAGGGGACTAAACTACTCCCCGGCTCGTCTTACGTCAATTCCCCAACTAGCGTTGCTGGAACCTCTTACACGGTGACAGTGGGCGCTAATGGTGATGTTGATGCGCTTTCAACGGCCATTGATATTGATGGTGCCGGTAAGGTGGCATTTGCTCTTGCGTCGATTGTTGAACTCACAGCCGAAAGCTGGATTACAGCCACCGCTGCTATTTCAGGAAGCGTCACAGCAGACGTAGAAGTTGTCTTCTTCCTTGACGTTGCTCTTCCTTAGCATTACCTCCTCCTAATAAAAGGGAAGCGTAGCAGAGTGCTGCGCTTCCCTTCTTTTTACAATGGCATCCAAAACTGATATTGCATCGCAGGCTCTACTTAGGATAGGGCAGAATGTTATAAATGACCTTGACGACACCTCTGACCCAACGGCCCGAATCGCTAAGGTGTTTTATCAAGACGTTGTTCGTGAGGTAACACGAAGCCACGGCTGGAATTGCCTTAAATCCCGCGCTAATTTAGCACTAAATACACAACCTCCTTCTTTTGGATGGGTGAGTTCTTTCACTCTCCCCACTGAATGCGTAAGGTTGATTACGGTGAACGGCTACGATGATAGCTACGTTCAGGACATCTACGAAATCGAAGGAAGAAATATCCTTACAGATGCCGTTGAATGTAAAATTACATATATTCCATACACCCCAGACACAACAAAATACGACCCCCTTTTAGTTCAAGCAATTGTAACACTACTAGCGTCCAGACTAGCGTCCAAGATAGGCAAGGACGATAGGCTGTCGCAAACACTGCTTAGCGAATACCACCAAGTGAGCCTTCCAAAGGCCCAAAAAATAGACGGGAATGAGCAAAAGCGCAGGCGGTATAACCCATCAGCCCATAGCACATGGGTGAGTAGCAGGTTTTACAATAACTGGTAATGAAGCCTACACAAAAAAGTTTGTTGAGTTTTAATGCTGGGATTTGGGCCGAAAAACTAGACGGGCGCATAGACTTAGAGAAATACAGATATGCCTGTAGGCAAGCCGAAAATATGCTTGTCCTTCCCTACGGAGGGCTAGAGCGCCGCCCCGGAACGCAATATATCCAAAGCACTAAATCAAATGGATTTGCTGTTTTATGGCCTTTTCAGTTTAGCTCGACAGTTGGGTATATAGTTGAGGTGGGGAATTTGTATATGCGGTTTTTCGTCGATGGAGCTTATATTGCCTCGTCAGAAATCGCCACCCCATATACGTCTGCCGACTTAAGGGCTTTGCAGTTTAGGCAAATTAACGACGTTTGTTTTATCACGCACCCAAATCACCACCCTAGGGAACTCATCCGAAACACGGCCACAACGTTTAGTATTGCCGAAACGGATTTTGACCTTCCGGCTTTTAGGGACGAAAACTTATCCAGCACCACCATTACCCCTTCGGCCACAACGGGCACTAGCATCACGTTGACGGCCTCGGCTGGCACATTTACAGCGGATAACGTCGGTGGATATTACAGGCTTGGACAAAGAAGGAAAGGTAACTCCGTAAGCCTTTTACTAGGCAGCACATCAAGCCCAACCACTGGCTCAAGTGGGGCTTCCTCCACCATAACGGTTTTAGGAAAATGGGAATTTAGGACCACTGGCCGATGGGCCGGTACTGTGCAAATCCAACGGCAAAACGCGGTGACGTCTGCTTGGGAGGTTATAAGGGAGTTTTTCTGCGGGGACGCCGATCGAAACGTCGATGTTACGGGGACTAATGAAACCGAAGCGGTTATGCGAATTAGCGTTGCTTTTTCGGCTGCTACGGACGGCGGCTCTGAGCCCGCCCGCGCATACCTTGAAGCTGGGGACGCCTTTGTTTATGGTTATGCCAAGGTTACGGCGTTTAGTTCAACCACCGCTGTAACGGCAAGTGTAGTGGATGCCTTTTACGACACCTCGGCCACTGAGGTGTGGGAAGAGTCCTCATGGAGCACGAGGCGTGGATTCCCTAGGTCCTGCACGCTTTACGAGCAAAGAATGCTTTATGCTGGATGTGAGGCCCAGCCACTCGCTGTTTGGGCTACTAAGATTGGAGACTTTAAAAACTTTAAGTATGGCGTTGATGACTCAGACGCATTCTCTTACGACATACCCTCCACCGAGCAAAATCCCATTGAGTGGATTGCTGCCCATAAGGTGGTAATTGTTGGAAACGGAAAGGAATACGGAATCTTAAGTTCGGGCTCCGACGACCTTCCACTAAGCCCAACGAATGCAATTTTTAGGATTCAGGAAGGAGTGGGGTTTTCTGGCATCAAGCCAGAAATAATTGGAGACGTAATGGTTGCTGTCGAACGCAACGGAAGAAGGGTTTGGGAGCTTAGCTACGCTTTTGACGCAGGCGTATCTGGCGGTTATCGCGCAGTGAGCTTGAACAGACTTAACGATGACATTGTAGAGGACGGCATTGTTGATATTGATTTTTCTCAGCTCAGGGAGCCCCATCTCTATGCTGTCACCTCAACTGGAGACTTAGCCGTTTTACACTACAACCGCCAAGATGGGATTGTCGGATGGAGCAAGTTTACAACTCAGGGGCAGTTTGAATCCGTTGCCGTCATTCGCGGTACGGATAAAGACGAGATCTGGGTGTCTGTGTTGCGAAATATAAACGGGGCTGATGTTCGCTTTATTGAGCGCTTTAACCCTGTAACATGGACAGCAAAGGAAGACGCTTACTATGTAGACGCTGGCGTTACGCTTACGAATGGCAGCGCCACAACGTCCGTAAGTGGCCTCAGTCACTTGGATGGGCAGTTATGCCAAATACTAGCCGACGGGGCCGTTGAGCCCAGCCAAGCCCCGTCTAGTGGCGCACTGACGTTGGCCGATCCGGCTACAAAGGTTCACGTTGGCCTTGGATACGATTCTGTCTATGAGCCAATGCGTTTAGACATGGATAGCATCCTAGGGAATTCCCAAGCGCATCAAAAGGTCATAAGGGAGCTGTGGGTTAGATTTTACAAATCCCTTGGCATGACTTATAGCAACGGAATACAGGACGACGATTTAGCGTTTCGGGATACGGACGATAATATGGACGAATCCCCCCCTCTCTTTACAGGGGAAAAAGAAATTAAGTGGGATGGAACATTTGGAAGCGATCCGAGCTTGAATGATCCTAAGATTACTGTTAAACAAACTCAGCCACTTCCGATGACACTCTTGGTTTTGGTGGTTAAATACGGGATCAGCGGGAAATGAACGACGTAGAGCAATTAGAAAAAGTTATGCTGGATTTAGACCAAGTGGAAACCCCGCTAACCCATAGGTTTGCTCCGGGGGTATATTTACGTGAAATATTTATGCCAAAGAGTAGCATAGTGATTGGTCACGAACACAAGACAAAGCATTTTAATATAGTTATTTCAGGCGCGGCTTATGTTTCCTTCGGTGACGGAATTGTTTCAATAGAAGCGGGGGACACCTTTACGTCAGAAGCGGGTGTGCGGAAGGCTCTTTATATCACCGAAGACATGGTTTGGCAGACTATCCACCCCATCGACACCGACGCGAGTGAATGGACGCCAGAACAACAGCTAGCCTTGGTCGGCACACTTGAAGGCGAATTGATTTCAAAAAGCAACACATTCCTTGAACACGAGGAGGAATTTCAATTAAGGGTTTCGGAATTACTGGAGGTGGCTAAATGAGTTTTGGAGCAACAGCCGTATATATAGCGGCAGCCTCTGCCGTTATTAGCGCCGCCGGAACTATATATCAGGGCCAGCAAGAAAAAAAGGTGGCTGAATATAACGCTCAAGTAGCCGAAAATCAAGCCAACGCCGAATCCGCTGAAGCACGCGAGGGCATCAGGCGAAAGCGAGAAGAAAACAAGTCATTCTTATCTAGGCAACTCGCGTTGCGAGCGAAGAGTGGTGTGGGAACTGAAACAGGAAGCTCCCTGCTTCTTGCTGCCGAGTCCGCAAAGCGCTTAGAGCTCAGTGCGCTGGAAATGGGACGTTCTGCGGAGTCGAGGCGAAACGCTCTCTTGCAAAGCGCGAGTATTTCTAGGTTCGAAGGCCAATCCGCCGTAACATCTTCTTATTTTTCCGCTGGAGCCTCTTTACTAAAAGGAGCTGGCGGAATTGCAGCATACAAGGCAGAGGACGAGAATAATGGCTACTATACCGCTACCAAATAGGCCCGGCGTTGGACAAACTACGCCACTCCCAACGCGGAGTATCGAGGCGACAACGGCCCCTATACGCAACGCCACGAGAGCTATAACATCATCGGCTGATACTATCAGTCAATCTTTTGCTGAACGCTCTCGCAAAGTCCTTGAAGCCAAAAGCAAGCATAAGGAAGAGCAATACAAAGCCGACCTCAATTTAGTGGCCCTAGATAATGGCCTTAGAGAAAAAGCTGCATCGAACGCGTTTACCACTGGGGCGGCGCGTTCTGAGCCTAATGAAATACAAGGGCTTTTTGATAAGATTATGGGAGCTCGCAACAAAGAGTTCAATGAAAGCATATCTGAAATGCGTCAAGAGGACCAAGACAGGCTTGTAAAAGAACACCAGATACGCAGGGCGTCCCAAGCCATTGATATACAAACGACTATAGCCAAAAGGACTTCCGAAAAATCCGTTGGGATGGCTGAACTCACTCTATCCAGACACTACCTAGACGAAGGAATGGAAGAAGAAGTGATGACCGCAGAAAGCATCTTAAGAGACAACCTTCCAGATGAAGAAGCGGAAACCAAAATTCATCGCCTCCGCTCTGTAGCTATTTTTGGAAAACTTTCTGAAGACTACGGCGTCTTAGATTCCCCTGAGCAATTTGAGCTTGCACGCGCCGGACTCAAGGAATTTACACCAGACCTTGGAGCAGGGCATGAGCAGGCGCTCAAAAACGTCATACTTGGCAGAGAAAGAACCTTCATCCGAAACACGGCCCAGTTTGAAGCCACCTACATGCGGGCATATCTTAGGGGAGAACCAATGCTTCCTGACGATGTAGATGACGCAATTGCATCTGGCTTAACCTCGACAGAAAGGCTTACTGAAATTGATGAAATGTATGCCCCGATACTTGAGAAAAACACAAACGAAAAAGACTTCAGGGTGTTCAAAAGCACAACTTGGCCAATCCTTAGGGACCAGTTCGAGGAAATGTTAGGGGGCAGTACCAAAAACGCGTCCATTACTTTAGAAGCAATTAAGGGCATGGAAATGAAAGTAAGGCAATTCGCTAAAAACCCTCGCGAACTTTCATGGGCACTAAACCAAGTAAACTCGCTAGCAATGGGCACGATGGGAGAGCTAGATGATTCCCACCCTTTTTGGTCAGACACACTCGGCAATCACATCTCAGACAACGTTCCCTCGGCTATGCGAGACGAGGCGGCAGCCGTGTTCGCGTCCGAGATGTCTAACCTAGCAAAGTTATCAGAGCGGGTTAAGAAGGACTTTCCGCTCTATGAAACAGCGACAAGGATGGAGGAAGAGGTTGCTAAACTATTTAGAGATAAAAAAAACCCACCTACTAAAACAGAAATAGATGCGGCGGTTAATGCTGTGTTTATAGAAACCGTAGTGTCACCAACGATTCTAGAGGCATTTGGAAGAGAAGTCTTTATGCTAAACCCTGAAACGGGTAAAACGCACGCGATTCCATTGTCAAAAGCCGCCGCCGCTATTGAAGCCGGATACACCTTAAAATAATGGCCACAGAAACCCCATTTTTTGGAAGAGTAGTTGAAGACACGGCTGTTAGCTCTCCCCCGGAAGCGCCTGAGCCCGAATCTACGGCTGATTTTGGAAAAATAGCTGGGGACACGGTTGCCAGCTTCCCTCTGGAAACGCCTAAGCCAGAATTTACACCTGATTTTGGAAGGGTAGTTGATCCTTCGGCCATGCCAGCGGAGGCCATCTTTACCCCGTCTAGTCTTTTGGAGGGCATCGACAAGGAGGTGGTCAAGAGAATCGGAGAAATTGGATCAAACGAAACACTTTCGTCTATCAGAATGTCCAGATACCTATCGCAAACAACTGGGCTTGATTATGATTTTGTAAAAAACAACTATTCAGAGGTAAGCAAGAAAGTGGGCTTGAGCGGAAATAACGCAACGGCGGATTTTCAAATAGTGTCAAACGGACTGGCCGCACAGTGGGGACACATCCGCAAAACAGAAAAGGCACTAGGGGCAGAAGCGTTTTCTAAAACACTTTTACAGCGAGCCATTCCGCAGGTTAGAAGCAACATTGACTTGCTGGTTGAGCCCGACTGGGCCGAGGGCCTTATGCGTATGTCTGCTTCGGGAGCGTCTAATGCCTTCGTGTCAATAGCCTCCGGCTTCAACCGAGTTATAGCGAGTTCAGATAAGCTTGCTGGGGAAATGCAAGACCATCTTACAAAGGCAGTCTTGCCTAGCTTCCAACCAAAAGACCGAACCTCAGTTTTTGATGACTTTTCCCAGTATTGGGACGATTTGGCAGACGAAAAGCGCCGCACTCTTGACGTCCCAAAAGAAATCCAAGAAAGCATACTCGGGAAAGCCGCCGAAGGGGTGGGTGCCCTACCGGTATGGGGCGTGACAATGGCCTCTGGAGGGGCAGGAGGCATTGCGCTGTTTAGCGGGATGTATAAAGAGGGCTCAGACAGATATAGGCAAATCGTTCCAGAGGAACAACGAACAAATGAAGGAGAGCTTGGGTTCGCCGCTTTATACGGAGCGGCAGCATCTAAGCTTGAGAAAATTGGATTCACAAAACAAATAGCCCCTATTTTTAGCGGCGTTGGTAAACTTAGCGTTAGGCAAATCGCGCAACGCGCTAAGCAGTTTTTCACGGGGACAGGCACCGAAATAACCACTGAGCTCACTGAGAATATATTTCTTAACGCCCAGTCTATGGCGATTGATCCAGATGCTAAGGTTTTTGACGGAATAACATTTGAGAACTTTGTTGTGATTTCAATTGTAAGTGCTGTGGGGCAATCGGTTCCCACTTCAATTGGCGTAGTTCAAGATTTTCAGGCAGGGTTTTTCCCTTCTCCGATAACGCGGGATGGACACGCTCCCATGCTGCAAACAATACAAGCAATACGGGACGGGGTGGGCGAAGAGGCTTTAATCGACATGCACGACGAGGCCGATCCGAGACGGGCTCTTATTAAGGATATGCTTGGAGATGATCCCGCTATCGCGCTGGATGCGCACGAGAGGTATCAAAATCTTACGGCACCAGATCCAGAAGGGAGATCCTTTGAGTCTGAAGCTATTTCGGAGCTTAAGAAAGAATTGGCTGGCAGTGGTATTTTCTCTGAAAGCGAAAAGCAGCAGTTCGGTTTTTTGGCTTTTTCTGAGGAGCAGATTCAGGCTATGGAGGAATCCATTGCCACTCCAAGGGTTAGCAGCCCAGAGGAACAGGCATTATTTGAGGCAGAACTAGACACCGAGCTCGCGCAAATGACCACTGAGGAAATAATTGTTGAAGCAGACATATATCCACAAGTAAAAGAAACCAGATCCAAACAGGAAGCAGAGGTGGTGTCTGATGCCGTTAAAGCAAAAACAGCGGAGTTAAAACTAAAAAGCAAAGAGGACATTGCTTTGCTTAGACTAAACGCTGCGGAAAAGCTAAAGGCGCTACGCGTAAAAGGACAGGCACAATTAACGGCGGAAAAAAAGCGTTCTGAAAATAAATTAAATATACTTAAGTCGAGAGTAAAACTAATTCTGTCTAATGTCCAAAAACAAAAGCTAGATACAAAGGAAGGGTTTCGCCTATTAGATGGAATAGTTAAAAAGCTCCCATCAAAATACCAAGGCCGAGGCATTAAGCATTACAAGGCACTAGCACTTCGAGTAAGCGGCAGTGCAAAAATCCGCGTCCTAGACGCCGCCTCCACCGAGGTAATCAGACTTTTAGATGTGCTTAAATTGCGGGAGGTAAAATCTAAGTTTGAAAACAAGGCCGAAAGCCTCCAAAGGAAAATCGCCAAAGCAAAAAAGGGGAGTAAGCCAGCTGGCGCAGACCTAGATTACACGCACAGGCTTTTGTCCCTTATGGGCTACGGAGATCCAAAAATTGCATCTGCACTAGAAAAAGAACTCTCTGAACTAGAGATACGTGGGGAGGAACAGGGCTATCAGGAAACCGAAGATGACAAACGCATACTTTTTGAATCCAGCATCTTTAATGTCAAAAGAGAAGGACTAACCACGTCAGAATACGAAGAATATAGTGGATTGATTGAGGACGCCCAAGCAGGCGGAATCGTTCAATGGAAAAAGCACAAGGCAGAGCAGGCCCTTTACGCTAAAACAATAACAGGAACCTTGCTTATTGAAGCGCAAAACAGCGAGCGCAAAGGTATGCCAGACCCTGAGGCAGCGAAAAGAAGAAATGGTTTACTTGAGGGGCTTAAGGGGAAGACGAAGGATTTGCTTAAATATCAATCAATAGCGACCTTGATGTCTCGGGTAAAGCGGGGAAAGTGGACCGAGTTCTTTGACAACATAGCAACAAAGGTTAATGAGGCTAGGATTAAGCAGCATGAGTTCAGGCAAACAATAGATGCAATTGCCAAGTCCTTAAACATAGACTTGGACATAATTGGGGCAACGTTTCTTATGGAGCTAAATGGCAGGGACATAAGCGTCCATGATGCCATGTTTATTTATGCGCACAGCCAAAACCAAAGAGGACTCACCCACTTGGCTAATACTAAATACGGCGCGCGCGGAAAGGAAAGGTCTATCCGCAAAGAAATTGATTCAGTGGTTAGTGCTCTTCCCTTAAAATACAAGGAAATGGTTGACGCAATCATAGACTACCATGACATTGTAATGTTTCCCGAAATGAGTAGGTTGCACAAAAAGCGGTTTGGGGTTTCGATGCCTAAGGAGCAAAGGTATATGCCGATTAAGGCGCTTTTTACTAACAATGTGTTTTCTTCGCTAGTAGCTGATTTAGCAGATTATTCTAAATTAAGAATGTCTAACCAAAAAGCCCGGACGGGATCTTCGTTGGGCTTTTCTGAGTTCAACTTTCTTGGAGACGTTCTTCATAACAATGCGATGTCCGAACACGCTATTGCCTTGTATGATTCTCTATCCATAGCGGATGCCGTATTGTCTAGTCGCGAAATACAAAACGCCGCTAATGCAGTTTCCACTGAGATCATACCTTGGATAAGGAGATGGACCGAACTCGTAGGACGCGGGCGCATGAAGCCAGCGGACACCTTAATAGAAAAGGCCGCTTCTGTTTTGCGCCAGAATGTAAGCAGGTTTTATGTTATGATAAGCCCTTCGTCATACTTGAAGATGTATGGCCCCGTGGTTGCGATGGAAAAGGATGTTTCGCCCCATTATATTGCTGGAGCGGCAGAGCGAATGTCAACACATCCGATGGAGACAATGGCGCGAGTTCGTTCCTTGAGCCCTATGATGTCCGCTCGTCCGCATAACACTAGGATCATAACAGCGGAACTTGCGGAGAAAAAGTTATCAAGAACGCCAAGAAAATCGCTAGGAGTTCCAATTATAGCGAAGGCTAGGGTTTTGGCGTCCGATGCAGCGGATCTTGGATATGTTTTTTTTAACGCCTTAGACACCCATGCTTCTATGATAGCATGGGACGCTTCATTTGCAAAGGGCAAAAATGACGGCATGTCCAATCCCGAAGCGGTTAATTACGCAAACCACATTGTAAATACTTATTTCCCATCTGGCGCACTTGAGCAAATGGCTCCTATATTTACAAATGCAGGACTAATACGGCAACTGGTTACATTCACGGCGGACATGAATCTGATGTTTAATCTTGGGTTTTCAGCGACGCAGCTAAAGGAGGGACGAGTCCGTGAAGCGATTTTATTTTTTACGTATTCGGTGTTTTTTAGCTCCTTTTATCTTGCTTTCACGGATCTCCCAGAAGACTGGATAAAGGAGTCTTTGGGCATCCAAAAAGCACCAGACAGTCGCGGAAGCCAATACCTAAAAGACGTTGTGAGGTATAATGTTTCTACGATGGTCGGAGGTGTTCCCATCTTCGGTCAAACCGTTGAGGCGTTGGTTGCAAGGCAAATGGGGGAGGATGCCCTAGCAAGGATGCTCGGACAGCAAAGCATGGTGTTTACGGCTCCATTCAAAGCACTAGCCGAGGGGAACCCCGCTAAAGCAGCTCTATCCGCCACAGGTGCTCCAGCAGGAAAATTCTATGCAAATCAGATAGACGATTACATCGACGAGATGTTTGACTAATAAGATTGATCTTTACTCACAATTAAGCCATATATATAACCCATGTCCGTATCTACAACAGCAAACCGCAAGCAAGTGACGCTCACAGCGGCCTCACAGGGCATTTCCACCGGCATTTATATCTTGGACGAGGACCACCTTATTGTTCAGCGGACGCGGGCTGGCGTGGACACCATATCCACTAAGGACACTGATTACACTGTATCGGGAGTGCTTAATCAAGCAGGAGCAACGGTGACAGTTATTTCTCAAGCGATAGGGGACGTCTTCACCATCACCCGCTTCATTGAAAAAACCCAGACCACGGATTACATTGCAAACTCCAAGTTCAGCTCAACTAACACGGAAACCAATCTAGACAAACTCACGCTCATTGTGCAGGATCAGGACGAGATTCTGGCCCGTGCCATCAAGCTCCCTAAAACTGCCACAGATAGCCAGATAGCCGCCGCCGAAGTCACGCTAGGCGACGTGGGCACCTTCTTGGGCATCTCCAGTCAAAACGTAGCAGAATTTCTTCCTATTCCAACCTTCGGCGGAACGGAGAAGGTGTATGCATCGAAGGGAATTATGTCAGCCGCCTCGGATATCACCGTTGGCACTAGGGCAATAGTGCTCGGTGAGGCAGAGCCCTTTGAGCTAATCAGCGGCACGAACCCCGAAGCGGGCAACGCAATCCAAGGAATCGGGATCGACTCCGTCGTGCCCGGAGCCTATTGGAAGCGGAAGTTTAGCGGAGCGCTACAAGCCCCTTGGTGGGGCTGCGCCTGTGACGCAGTGGCCGGAACTGGGGTCGATGACTACACGGGCACGGATGACTCCGATGGGCTCATTGCCGCCGTCCTGTACGCACAAGGCAG
>FUWD013192173.1_pt1 | contig 14341 bp, 14 predicted proteins | sample 1063281 | NCBI WGS metagenome assembly FUWD01 (sample SAMEA79048168, study PRJEB19326) | metagenome | biome: marine | reverse complement strand
GGACGCTGCCATGCAGCGCTGGCCTGCACATCCAGACATGGAAGCGGCAATATCGGTGGCAGCCATTTCCGGATGGGCATCAGGCAATACGATCAGGTGATTTTTCGCTCCGCCCAAGGCCAATACACGTTTTAGATTTGCAGTTCCCCGCTGGTAGACAATCTTGGCGACTTTTGTTGATCCCACAAAAGTGATGGCCGAAATGCCTTCGTGGTCACAAATAGCTTCTACTGCTTCCTGACCGCCATGGACCACGTTTAACACGCCATCCGGGAGTCCGGCAGCAGAGAGTAATTCAGCAATTCTGTTCGCCGAAAGGGGCACCTGTTCGGATGGTTTCAGGATCATGGTGTTGCCCAGGGCAACGGCGTTGGGAATGGTCCAGTTGGGAACCATGGACGGAAAATTGAACGGCGTGATGGAAGCAACAACGCCTAATGGAATCCTGTCCGAACGGCATTCTACTCCCCTGCTGACTTCAAGGATTTCGCCAGAGGCAATTTGGGGTAGTGAACAGGCAAATTCGGTGACCTCGATGACTTTTTCGATCTCTGCGGTTGCTTCGCCAATGGTCTTGCCGTTTTCTTCATGAACCAGTTCAGCCAGATTCAGACATGTGTTTTTCCAGCAAGTGTTTATATTGAAAGAAGACCTGCACCCGCTCTTTTAATGTTTTTCCTGACCAATCTGCAAATGCTGCGTTTGCTGTTTTTACTGCTGCATCCACGGCCTGTTTATCGGACATGGTGACCTGAGAAATCACTTCTCCATCGAGCGGACTGAATACATCCAACATGTTTCCACCGGATGGAAAAGACTGTCCGCCGATTATATTTTCTACCAATGGATATTTCATATTACCTCAAACATAGGAAGTGAATTTAATACATGTCATTTGGAAAATGCTTTGCGAATAAAATAGATCAGCAACCCGGACAACAGCAGGGGAATGCTTTCCAGTAGGTATTCTTTTGGGGTGTAAAAAAATATAAATAGAGCAATCGACGTCGGAACAGCTACAACTGGTATAATCACCGGCCAGCCGCCTTTAATCATAAAAGGCCTTTCCATCCCGGGATGGTCGATACGCAGGCTCACAAACACTGCAAATCCGATGAGATATGTGGGAATACTCAACCAGGTACCCAACACCAAAAGATCAATAAAACCCATACTGAAGGTCATGATACTTAAAATGATCCCCTGGAGAATCAATGAATTGACCGGTGTGCCATACTGGGGGTGGATTTTGGTCAATATTTTAGGCAAATGGCCGTCAGCTGCCATGGCTCCCATGAGCCGGGACAATACGATCAGTTCAGAATTAATGAGTCCGAAATTGGATGATTGGGCGGCCAGCATGAACCACCAGGCAAAGGCGCTTCCGCCAAGGACAAGGGCCACGGAATTGAATTGGGCTTCATCCCAACTGGACCAGTTCTGATCGATAGAAATACCTATCAATAAAGGCAAAATGTAGGCCAGCATGGCAATCATAAGTATCATTATGAGCGCTTTTGGGTACGTCGTTGGAATATCATCGATTTCTTCGGCGGCGGCGGCCAATCCCGCATAACCAGAATAATTCCACAAACCGAAAATCAGGGCCATCACCAGGGCATCTTTTGTACCAACGTGCTCCGGCAGGTGCAGGGCATGCAAAAGGGAAAAATCAATATGACGAATGCCCAAGATGATGAAACACAAGACAGGCAGGACTTGAAACCATGTCATGACAGTAGACCACTTACCCACTGTTTCGATACCACGGATGTTCAGCCATGTTGAAAACCAGATAACAACCAGTGTCATTGACCAGACAGCCATTGGACCAGCTTCTGGCCAGAGAAAGTGGGTAAAATATACCGCCACCAGCGTGGGATAGAGAGCTGTATCAAATATCCAACTCAACCATTCCAGCCAGCCGAACTGGAACCCCCAGAATCTGCCCCAGCTTTCCCGGTACCAACTGTAAGCTCCCCCCTGCAAGGGCAGTGCACTGGCCAGTTCTGCGGTTTGCAGGATATTCGGCAGGCCCCAGAAAATGGCCATGAATATCATGCCGAAGATGGCCAAGGTCGGCCCGGACTGGGGTACAATTTCTTCGATGCCGTAGGGGCCGCCGCAGAGAAGAACATACATAACGGCAACCATGGGCCAGAAACGGAGACGCTGTTTATAGCGGGGTGAAGTCATGACAGAAAATAATTTATCACATTCAACCCTCCAATGTATATTCCCGTTAGCTAAAACTGATATTATGCTCATCAAAGCAGATCAATATATCGATCATACATATAATTCTTCTTTTCGCCTCATGGATTACGGCATCCTGACCTGCGGCTGCCAATCCAGAGAAGCACCCCCAAAATAAACACATATTCATCCCAAGCGCAGCAGCGCACATCTATATGCCATGAGTATATAGTTTACATTGAATTAATACATTAAAAGGATCGATCCACATGAATCGAAAAATATCACAACCTATATTTGACAGAGCTCTCAAGGTACTGGCCAAAGGGGTCAGTTCCAACTTTCGTTATTGGGGAGATAATGAAACGCCTGTTATCGCCAACGGAAAGGGGGCCTATATCACTGATGCCGATGGTAATACATTCATCGATTACCGACTCGGTTGGGGACCGATTAATATCGGCCATGCCGATAAGCGCGTAAACAGCGCAGTAGCGGAAGCAATCGAAAAGGGCATTACCTTTGCAGCCACCACGGGACTGGAAGTGGAGGTGGCCGAAAAAATTGTGGCCATGATCCCGGGAATGGAACTCCTGCGTTTCACAAATACAGGAACGGAAGCCACTATGCATGCGTTGCGGACCGCACGCGGTTTCACTGGCCGAGAAAAATTCATCAAGTTCGAAGGACAATATCACGGCGCTCACGATTATGTATTGTTTAGCACGGCCAGTTCTCCGATCACAGGCATGGGTTCTAGAGATAACCCAACTCCAGTGCAGAACGGTATTGGGATACCAAGGCATATCAAAGAATATGTGATTATGCTGCCCTTCAATGATATTGATGCAGTGGAGAAAGCGGTCAAAAACCACGATGGAGAAGTCGCCGCCATGATGATCGAACCCTGCCTCGGAAATATTGCCGGATTAGAGCCCCACGAAGGATATTTAGAAGGACTCCGTAGGATTTGTGACGAACATGGGATCATCATGATCTTTGATGAGGTGAAGACCGGGTTTCGTTTATCCAATGGCGGTGCCCGGGAGACCTATGGCGTGATGCCGGATATTTCCACTTATGCTAAAAGTTTAGGGAATGGATTCCCGGTAGCTGCCTTTGGCGGAAAAAAGAGGTTATGGACATTATCGGGTCCGGGAGTGTGACCCACGCCGGGACCTTCGGGGCCAACGGGTCCAGCATGGCGGCGGCAAAAGCAGTATTGGAGATCCTGGATGAATCGCCAGTTTTGGAAGATCTAGCAAAAAGGGGGACACGGTTAAAAGAAGGAATGGACCAGGTACTGACCGCTGCAGACATACCACACCAAATGACCGGCCATCCCAACATGCAGGGATTTTTATTGACAGAAAAACCAATATCAGACGTTCGGGGTTTAACCCATCATGATGAATACATGTATGCAAAAATCATGGGCTATATGTATGAAAATGGAATTTGGGCTGAAGATGATGCCAGGGAGCCCATGTTCCTCTGCGAAGCACATGATGATGCCATCATTGATGAAACATTGAACACGTTTGCAGATGCAGTGCAAGCGGCAAAAGGCTAATGCGAACTGAATGCTTTTGGACTGAGGAATTTCCTCGCCCAGCTGACCCAGCAGTTGTTACTGAACTGCCAGGGCAAGTTGATGTGGCCATTGTGGGCAGCGGTTATACCGGTTTGAATGCGGCTAGAGTTCTAGCATACGCCGGTCATTCAGTGGCTGTATTCGATAGTCAGATCATCGGTTGGGGCGCCAGTTCTAGGAATGGAGGTATGGCCACACCGGGGTTAAAACAGGATATTATGGCGATCCACAAGAAATATGGTGAGGAATACGCTCGTGAATTCTGGAAGGCATCAGTGGACGCCATTGACCTATTGGAAAATGTTATTGTTGAAGAGGAGATCAACTGTGACTGGTATAGGTCCGGACATGTGTCCCTGGCGTATAAACAGTCTCATTTTGATGGTTTGGTGAAATACGGTGAATGGATCGAGAAACAATTCGGTCATCCAAAAAAGGTCATCCAAAAAAGTGAGTTAAAAAGCGAGATCGGGACAGATGCCTATTTCGGCGGATTATCTGATGAAACCAGCGGCGGGATCCAGCCAGCCAAATACGTATTCGGCCTGGCTAAAGCGGTTGCTGATAAAGGAGTTCGCCTTTATGAAAACACGAGGGTCAAACAAGTCAGTAAACATAGTTCCGGTTTTCGTTTAGAAACATCGAAAGGGGTTCTCTCTGCCAGCGAGGTTATCATTGCCACTAACGGATACACGGATCGAATGATTAAAGAACTGAAACCCAAGGTCTTCCCAGTGGGGAGTTATATCATTGTAACGGAACCATTATCAGAGGACATGCAAAAAAGGTTGAGCCCAAAAAGACGCATGTATTATGATTCAAAAAATTTCCTGAATTATTTCCGGTTGACCCCTAATGGAAGAATGCTTTGGGGCGGACGAAATAATTTGAGTACCACCCTTGATCTAAACGAGAGTGCTGATCAACTGAAAAAACAATTATACAGGGTTTTTCCTGAACTTACCTCCATACCCATCACCCATACCTGGTCGGGAAAACTGGGAATCACGTTTGACCTCATGCCCCATATTGGTAAAACAAATGAAGGAATACATTATGCATTGGGTTATGGTGGCCATGGACTTTCTATTGCTACGTATCTTGGAACAGAGATCGGCATGATGTTAACGGGTGAAAAGGACAGGAGTCCTTTTGCAGAGATCACGCATCAAACTATGTTTTTCTATCGTAATCGGCCCTGGTTCATTCCTTTTGCCAATAAGTATTACCAGTTTCTAGATTGGGTGTCTTGAGCATGTATCCTATCGCAACCATAGACTATATTATCATTGCCGTGTACCTCATGGGGATGGTGGGTGTCGGTCTGTGGTTTGCCAAAAAACATACTAATTTTGATGATTTTTTCCTGGCTGGGCGTTCACTGACCACTCCCCTTTTGATCACCACTCTTATTTCTACTTATTATGGTATTGATGTTTTATTTGGTGATTCTCAATTGGGATTCACGGATGGTGTGGTGGCGTGGTTTGGTTATGCGCGACCTACCTATGCATTTTTTATCATTGCCGCTTTTTTACTGGCCCAGCGACTGCGTGAAGAAGACTTTAAGAGCCTGCCGGATATTCTGGATAAATATTATGGGAAAAATACCCGCTATGTTGGAGCTGTAACATCATTCACATATTCACTTCCGGCGTTATCATTGTATGGGTTTGGCATGCTGGGGGAAGTGATCCTCGGCTGGGAACCGGTTATAGGCATGCTTGTTCTAGGAGGCATAGCCTTGATCTACACACTTACGGGTGGGTTCTGGGCAGTAGCGTTAACCGATTCGATCCAATTTTTATTTATGTGTGTGGTTCTAGCATTAGCTGTTCCTTTTGCCATGAACTTCATCGGAGGTTTTGACAAAATGATCGATATACTGGAACCCAGTTATTTCGATACCATGGGCGATCTGTCCATCTGGCTGATTATTATTTATGCGTCAACCGGGTTGGCCATTCTCGTAGAACCCACATTCTACCAACGTATATTTGCAGCACAATCCTATAAGAATGTCCGCAATGCGCTCATTATCGGCATATTCATCTGGGGCTCCTACGACTGGATAATTACCATCATTGCCATGGCGGCAAAAACGGGTGTGATCCAAGGTATTCTTCCTGCAGATGTTGCCCCTGATGCAGCATTATTGACTGTAATGGTGGCAGCGCTGCCGGCCGGTGCATTGGGATTATTCATGGCCGGAGTTCTTTCCACAGAAATGTCCACATTGGATTCCTATTGCTTAGTGGCGGGCGGAAATGTAGCCTACGATATTTATAAACCGGCCATTAAACCAGATGCCAGCGATGATGAATTGATCAAAAAAACACGCTATGGGATATTGCTCTCATGGGTCTTGGGATTTGCTATGGCCATTTCCTTTGACCAGATGTTGGGGCTGTGGGTTTTTATGGCCTCTATTCTTATTTCCAGTGTTATGATACCCATTTTGCTTGGACTGTTCGTTCCGTCATTTCGTAAACCTTTGGCAGGGTTGTTAAGCTCTGGGCTTGGGCTATTATCCACAGTGATCCTGAATATCGTTATCATGACCACCGGAGCCTTTGACCCTGTGGAAGAAACATATATCGTGCAGTGGTTCGGAATCGACTTTTTACAGGAATTTGTTATGTATCTGACAGTGCCTATTTCCCTGTTGGGATTCTTTGCTGGACTGGGTTTGGATAAAGGAAAAAGATCATGAGCGGCTGGGAATTATTTACATGGATTACTGTTGCTATACTAGGTGTGGGATCCATTATTGTATTTATTTTATTTGTGAAAGATATTTCCCAGATATTAAAGAAATTCCAAAAGGAGAAATGATGCATTACCAAAATTATATCAACAATGAATGGCGGGATGCCGAAAGCGGCAAAACATTTGAAGTGGATAATCCCTTCACGGAAGAGGTGATAGCCAGCGTACCGGCCAGCGATGAAGCGGACGTGAACAACGCTGTGGAAGCTGCAAAAACCGCATTCCAGGATTGGCGAAGGCTGACTGCCGGTGATCGGCGGGACTATTTACGGACCATGGCCGTACGTTCCAGAGAACACGCTAAAGAACTGGGCAAAACCATTACTCAGGAAATGGGTAAACCGCTGGGGGGCGCCATTAATGAGATCCATGAGGTGGCTGATTACCTGGAATATTACAGTGAACTGGCTCGGGATCACGTGGGAAGGATCGTGGCCCCTAACGAACCGGATACTATGTCTTTGGTGAAATATGAACCCTATGGGGTGGTAGGCTGCATCATACCCTGGAATTACCCACTCGCGATCATGGGCTGGAAATTGGCGCCGGCATTGGCCTGCGGAAATACCATCATTATAAAACCATCAGAAGTGACCTCCCTTTCCATCCTGCACTGGATTGAAGTGGCCGGTGGTGATATGCCGCCGGGTGTCATGAATGTGGTAACCGGCCTCGGTGGTGAAGCCGGGGAAGCGCTGGTAAAGCACCCTGATGTACCCATCATCACCTTCACAGGTTCGGTCAGGACCGGAAAACGGATCTCCCGTTTGGCATCAGAAAATTTAAAGAAGGTCGCTCTTGAATTGGGCGGAAAGGACCCTGTTATCATCTGTGATGATGCTGATATAAACATAGCAGCAAAAGGTACATCCTGGGGCGGGTTCTGTAATGCCGGCCAAGTGTGTACGTCTGTGGAGCGCGTGTATGTATTTGACAGCATTGCTGAGCAATTCACCGAGGCGCTGGTAGAAGAAGCTAAAAAAGTGAAGCTGGGTGATCCCATGATAAAAGGTACACAGGTAGGCCCCATGTCCTCCCAGAACCAATTCAATAACACTGTCAATAAAGTGGAGCTGGCCAAAACCGAAGGGGCACGTGTGTTAACTGGCGGAGAGAAATCCTCACAATTTGAAAAAGGGTATTTTTATGAACCAACCGTTTTTGACCAGGTTACACCGGAAATGGAGATTGTTACTGAAGAGGCTTTTAGCCCAGTGATCCCGGTACAAAAAGTGAAAGATATCGACGAAGCTATTGCTATGTCCAACTCCACTAAATATGGACTTGGATGTTCAATTTTCACGCGAGACATCGAAAGAGCCATGAAAGCAGCCGATGAGATCCAGGCCGGGACATTCTGCATCAATAATCCACTTATGGAAAATATGGCAGCTCCTTTTGGCGGCATGAAACAGTCCGGAGTAGGAAGAGAGCACGGTATCGAAGCGCTCGAAGAATTCAGAGAAGCAAAGCATATTTACTTGGATTATGATCATTCTGAAAAAGAATGGTGGTTTGGTGGGGACGAGGACTAGGGGTTATTCATCTCCAATATCCTTATGCCAAATTTCAGGATTGGCTTGGATATAATTTCCAAGCATGGTAAAACATTTATCTGATCTTAGGTCGATCACTTCTAATCCTGTTTGTGCTTCATGGATTGCAACTTCAAGCATATTTCTGTAGATCGAAATTTTATCTGACATCATTTTCTAGTATGATTAACTTTCAACTTATCTTTCAAGAATAGAATATATTTATAGCACATAGAATGGACAATGAATTCACGCCATATATGAGATACTATCTTTTAATTAAAATAATATGATTGAATTGAAATAATAAAAAGGCTTTTATGACAGAAAAGAAAACGTCATTGTTATATGGTATAGATGATACGCCACCTTTGCAGGAAACCATCATTCTGGGATTACAACATTATCTCACCATGTTTGGTTCAACAGTGGCGATCCCACTGCTCTTGGCGCCAGCCTTTGGTATCACGGATCCAGTGCAAAAGGGATGGCTCATTGCCACTATGTTCTTTGTTAGTGGTATTACCACTTTACTCCAAACCATTTGGGGAAATCGTTTACCCATCGTTCAGGGTGGAACTTTTTCATTTTTAGCCCCCACATTTGCTATTTGCGGAATGGCAGCTCTGGCGAACGTTGGATGGGAAGTACGAATGCAGCACGTTCAAGGAGCCATCATCGCTGGATCAGTGATGGAGATCATTGTTGGAGCCAGTGGAATTATTGGACGAATGTTACGGTATGTCGGTCCGATCACCATTGCACCAACTATAGCTTTGATCGGCCTGGCTCTTTTCAAATTTGGCGCTCCAGAAGCAGGTCGACATTGGCCTATCGGTGGATTAACCATTCTGCTGATCATTCTGTTTAGCCAATATCTCCGCAGTAAACATCGCACATTTGAATTATATCCGATCCTTCTTGCCATAGTGGCATCATGGGCGGTCGCATCATGCCTCACATATATGGGGGTCTTTCCTGAAGGGCATCCTGCTCATACCAGTTTAGAGAACTTAAAAAATGCCCCTTGGTTTCGTGTGCCCTATCCATTTCAATGGGGAATGCCACAATTTGGTGCGGCAGCTATTGTAGGCATGATGGCTGGGTACATCGCATCTATGGTGGAATCCATCGGCGACTATTATGCATGTGCTCGTCTTTCCGGTGCGCCGACTCCTGATAAGAATACTATTAACCGTGGTATCACATTTGAAGGGATCGGTTGTCTTGTGGCGGGTCTATTTGGGACAGGAAACGGAACCACATCTTATAGTGAGAATATTGGCGCTATTGGTTTAACACGATGGGTTCACGTCGAGTGGTCCAAGCGGGAGCGGTGATCATGATCCTATTAGGGACCGTGTCCAAATTTGGAGCACTTTTCACCACCATTCCTCAACCTATTGTTGGGGGAATGTATTGTGCCATGTTCGGCATGATCGCTGCAGTAGGTTTATCTAATCTGCAATTTGTGGACCTTAACTCTGCACGAAATTTATTTATTTTGGGTTTTGCATTTTTCATGGGCCTATCCATTCCGGAGTATTTTGCTCAACATCCGATCCAGTTTGAGTCTGTCTGGTTAGCAAATATCTTGAATACATTAGGTAGCACCGGAATGGCTGTAGGCGCCTTTACTGCATTGATCTTGGATAATACCATCCCTGGGACTGATGAAGAACGTGGATTAACCGCTTGGGGAAAACATTAGAATTGTTATAGAACAAATTATCAATGGATAAATAAGGGAAAATATCATGTCAGTATTAATTAAAAATGGTCGAATCATCACTGCAGTAGATGACTATTTGGGTGATGTGTTTATTGAAAACGAAACAGTATCTCTTATTGGAAAAAGTTTGGAAATGGAAGCAGATGAAATTATCGATGCTTCTGGAAAATATCTTTTTCCCGGAGGACTGGATCCACACACTCATTTAGATATGCCCTTTGGCGGGACCGTATCTGCGGACGACTTTGAAACGGGTACCCTTGCTGCAGCCCATGGGGGTACCACAACTCTGATTGATTTCGCAATCCAAACTAAAGGTCAATCTACGCTGGAAGCATTGGATACCTGGCACGCTAAGGCAGAAGGAAAAACAGCCATTGATTATGGTTTTCACATGATTGTCACAGATTTGGATGATAAGCGGGTCCATGAAATGAAAATGCTGGCTGATGATGGTGTTACATCCTACAAACTATTCATGGCCTATCCGGGTGTCTTGTATGTGGATGATGGCACCATTTACCGTGCCATGCGCGCGGCCGGCGAAAACGGGACGGTTGTGTGTATGCACGCTGAAAACGGTATTGTTATTGATGAAATTGTAAAAATCGCTTTGGCTGAAGGAAAAACAGAACCAAAGTATCACGCTTTGACTCGTCCCACACGAATGGAAGCGGAAGGTGTGCATCGCGCCATTGCTATTGCTGAAGTAGCTCATGTTCCGGTTTATATCGTACACCTATCCAGTTCAGATGCGCTTGAGCAAGTGATGCTGGCACGTAATCGTGGAGTGCATGCATTTGCAGAAACATGCCCTCAATATCTCTTTTTAGATCATTCTTATTATGAACAAGACGGATTTGAAGGTGCCAAATATGTCATGACCCCTGCATTACGGGAAAAATGGAATCAGGATGAACTTTGGAAAGGACTGCGATTTGGCGATCTGCAATCCATATCTACAGATCACTGTCCGTTCTGTTTTAAAGATCAAAAAACGTTGGGAGTTGATGATTTTTCCAAAATACCCAATGGAGGTCCAGGTGTTGAAAACCGGATGAGCCTTGTTTTTAACGGTGGCGTTAATACAGGTCGCATTTCATTAAATAAGTTTGTAGAACTGACATCCACCGCTGCAGCTAAAACGTTTGGTTTGTTTCCACGAAAAGGGACCATTGCCGTAGGCAGCGATGCGGACATTGTTGTGTTTGACCCCAATCGTAAAGAGACCATCAGTGTGAATAATCAATGCACTCATCATATGCGAGTAGACTACAATGCATACGAGGGATTTGAAGTGACCGGATTTACTGAAACAGTTCTTTCCCGAGGAAAGGTCATCATCAAAGATTGTGAATATGTTGGGAAAAAGGGTGATGGACACTTTTTAAAACGCGGCCTTTATGGCGGTATGAAATAACATATCAAGGAGCAACAATATGCCTAGAAATATAAAATCAGGATTGATCCAAATGAGCCTCGCTATCAGCGAAGGCGAGGGAACCATTGATGAAATAAAAGATGCCATGGTACAAAAACATATTCCATTGATCGAAGAAGCCGGTGAAAAGGGTGTTCAGATCCTTTGCTTACAAGAAGTGTTCAATACCCCATATTTTTGCCCGGGACAAGACAACGCCTGGTACGCATCTGCTGAAACATGCCCCGGACCTACCACAGAACTAATGCAAGAATATGCAAAAAAATATAATATGGTCATGGTGGTCCCCATTTATGAAAAAGAGCAAGCAGGGGTTTTATATAATACAGCTGCTGTCATTGATGCTGACGGAACTTATTTAGGTAAATATCGAAAAAATCATATTCCGCACACTTCCGGATTTTGGGAAAAATATTTCTTTAAACCTGGGAACTTGGGTTACCCTGTCTTTGCAACAAAATATGCTAAAGTTGGCGTTTACATTTGTTATGACAGACATTTTCCCGATGGGGCCCGTTGCCTGGGATTGAACGGCGCTGAAATTGTCTATAATCCATCGGCAACCGTTGCTGGATTAAGCGAACATTTATGGAAACTAGAACAACCGGCTCACGCAGCGGCCAATGGGTATTTCATGGGGTGTAGCAATCGTGTCGGGACTGAAAAACCCTGGGACCTAGGTGAGTTTTACGGAACATCATATTTCGTCAATCCTCGAGGTCAGATCATCGCTGAAGCATCTCGAGATCAAGATGAACTTTTGGTGGCTGACTTCGATCTGGATATGATCGATGAAGTTCGTTCCACATGGCAGTTCTTTCGAGATCGCCGTCCAGAAACCTATGATAAGTTGGTCGAACTTTAATACAAATTAATATAAAGAGAAAATTATGGCAGATTTAAGCATAGAAGTAAACGGCATTAAATTCCCCAACCCATTTGTGATCGGGTCAGGACCTCCAAGCACTAATTCGAAAACCATCATTAAGGCTTTTGATAATGGGTGGGGTGGTGTTTCCGCAAAAACGGTAAGCTTGACAGAAACTCCAGTCATCAATGTTGCCCCTCGATATGGAAAATTAAAAACCCCAAGCGGTGAAATTATCGGCTTCGAGAATATCGAACTGATATCCGACAGAACATTGGAAATGTGGCTGGATGAATTCAAGGAAATAAAAAATGCTCATCCTGACAAAGTGTTGATCTCTTCAATAATGGAGAAATACAATAAGGATTCATGGCAGGAATTAGCCGGTAGAATAGCCGCAACTGGGGTAGATATGTTTGAACTGAATTTCTCGTGCCCTCACGGACATCCCGAAGAAGGCATGGGCGCTTTCATGGGGCAGAATCCCGATATGGTGAGAGAAGTAACTGGTTGGGTTGCCGAAGTGACAGACTTGCCAATATGGGCCAAAATGACACCCGCTATTTTAGATATAACCGAACCGGCCAAAGCAGCAATGGAAGGTGGTGCAGGTGGCGTGGCCGCAATCAATACCATACCATCCATTTTAAATATTGACCTCGAAACGCTGGCTCCAATGCCCACAGTGGAGGGACATTCAACCCCTGGTGGATATTCCTATTATGCCGTGAAACCCATTGCGTTGCGCATGGTGTCTCAAATAGGAAAAGGTGTCCCCGATGCAGAAATATCAGGTATAGGTGGCGTTATCAGCAGTCATGAGGCAATCGAATTTATCCTGTTGGGAAGTTCTACTGTTCAGGTATGTACCGGTGTTATGTTGCAGGGCTACGAGATGGTTGAGGAAATGTGTGAGGGTTTATCGAACTTCATGGAAAAACATGGTTTCCAAACCGTTCGCGAGTTTGTAGGACATTCATTGCAATTTCTTACAACACATCATGACTTGGCAGATAAGCGACTCGCGCGAAAAGCAGATGCATTGGGCGTGAATCGTGACAATAATTGGACAGGTGATATTAAGAAGGAAACAGACGAGCTAGTCAGTAAATAAGTTTCGGATTGAAAATTCTGGGTTACTCAACCAACAAATACATTAAAAAATAATCTAGCACATACCTTTAGAAAGGACATTATTATGACATCCACAACAAACCTTGAGCATCTTTGGCTCCCCTTTTCGGCCAATCGGGATTTTAAGTCTGCGCCGCGGCTTATGAATGAGGCCAAGGGGATGTATTATAAAAAACCGGATGGGACGGATGTACTAGATGGAACTGCAGGATTATGGTGCTGCAACGCGGGACATGGACACCCTACCATTGTGAAAGCCATACAGGACCAGGCAGAAAAAATGGACTTTGCCCCCTCCTTCCAGATGGGCCACCCCCTGGGTTTTGCAGCTGCCCAAAAACTCCTTGAACTGGCTCCGTCAGACGAATTTCAATATGTCTTTTTCACCAATTCCGGGTCCGAGTCTGTGGATACGGTCATGAAGATCGTCATGGCTTATCAACAACATATTGGCAATACGGAAAAGACCATGATCATCGGCCGGGAACGGGCTTATCATGGTGTTGGGTTCGGTGGGATCACCGTCGGCGGGCTGCCTTTGAACAAACAACACTATACCCTCCTTCCGGATGTGGACCATGTCTGCCATACCCACAACCTGGAACATAATGCTTTCAGTAAAGGCCAACCGGAATGGGGCGAGCATTTAGCAGATGACCTTTTGCGGGTCATCGAAAAACACGGTGCTGAAAAGATCGCTGCTTTCATCACGGAGCCTGTAGCCGGATCCACAGGTGTGCTGGTTCCACCAAAGGGATATTTAAAACGGATCCGTGAGATTTGTGATGAAAATGATATTCTGCTCATTTTTGATGAAGTCATTACTGGTTTTGGCCGATTGGGTATGCCTTTTGCAGCCCAGTATTTGATGTTATCCCGGATATGATCACCTGTGCCAAGGGGCTCACTAGCGGTACAGTCCCAATGGGCGCTGTCATGATCCAGAAAAATATATACGAAGCGTTCCAGCACGGAGATCCCATGACGATTGACTTGTTCATGGGTATACTTACTCGGCCCATCCCTGGCTGCAACTGCGGCTATAGCCACCTTAGCTGTATACCAGCAGGAT
>FUWD013230520.1_pt1 | contig 14350 bp, 14 predicted proteins | sample 1063281 | NCBI WGS metagenome assembly FUWD01 (sample SAMEA79048168, study PRJEB19326) | metagenome | biome: marine | reverse complement strand
GTTTGCCAAGGCAAAAGAGGTATGCAAACAAATTTAAGTTATTCAGGAAATAGAGCAGTTTTAAATTATGAAATACCATTAAATGAAGTGGTTTTTGATTTTAATGATAGACTTAAATCAATGACGAGTGGATATGCGAGTTTTGATTATGAAATTATAGGACATAGAGAAGGTGATTTAGTAAAATTAGGAATTCTTGTAAATGCAGAACCAGTAGATGCTTTGTCAATGATGGTACATAAAGATTTTGCACAAACAGTTGGAAGAGAAGTGTGTGAAAAGCTGAAAGATTTAATACCACGTCATAATTTTATGATCCCAATACAGGCTGCAATCGGAGGAAAAATTATAGCAAGAGAAACAATTAAAGGTTTCAAAAAAGATGTATTAACTAAAATTCATGGTGGTGGTGCGAGAGACAGAAAAAGAAAATTATTAGATAAACAAAAAAAAGGTAAAGCTAGAGGTAAACAATTTGGAAAAGTTGAAATACCCCAAGAAGCATTTATTGGAGTATTAAAGATAAATAAAGATAGCTAGAATATGAAACTATTTGATTGTTTTATGTACAATAACGAGGATTTGTTATTAGATTTAAGGCTTAATATTTTAGACAAGTTTGTAGATCAATTTATAATTATAGAGTCACAATTTGATCATCAAGGTAATGAAAAGAAATTAAATTTTAAATTAAAAAATTTTTCAAAATTTAAAAAAAAAATAAAATATATAGTATTAAGTAGTTTCCCAAAAAAACTCACCTCATGGCAAAGAGAAAACTATAATCGTAACTTTATAATTAATGGGCTTGAGGATGCAAAACCCAATGATTATATAATGATTTCTGATTTAGACGAGATACCAAAAATTGAAGACAAAAATATTTTTGAAAAAAAAAAATATACAGTATTTAATCAAAAAATGTTTTATTACAAATTTAATCTTCACAATACAACAGAACCAAATTGGATGGGAACCAGAGCTTGTAAAAAGAAAGATTTAAAATCACCTCAATGGATAAGAGATCAAAAAATAAAACAATACCCGATATGGAGAGTGAAAAATTATATTCAAAAATTTAAATGGAATATTATTGAAGAAGGTGGATGGCATTTTTCATTTGCAATGAGTAAAAAAAATATAAAGAAAAAAATTGAATCTTTTGCACATACTGAGTTTAATAAATCTGAATTTGTAGATATTCTTAATATTGAAAAAAATATAAATATGGGTACTGATTTATTCGGTAGGGGTCAGGTTTATAAAAGTATAAAGGTTGATAACACTTACCCCAAGTACCTGCTTAATAATATTGATAAGTATAAGGAATGGATAGATTAAAGTTTTAAGTTATTAATTTAATTCAAAATTAATTTTTTTTTCCTTAGGATAGCATAGCATATTTTCATCAATTGAAAAAAAAACATAGTTTTCATCTTTAACTTTTTTTATTAAGCTTTCAAAAAAACTATTGTCCAAATGAATATATTCAAAAATTATTATTGGCCTCATTTTTACTGTTGATAAAAAATCAAAAACTATTTTTCCATCATAACCTTCGGCATCTAAAAATAATAAATCAAAATCTTTAATATCATATTTTTTTATTAAATCTTTGATTGAAATAGCATTAATTTTTTCTGTAATTATGTGATTATTTTTAACACCGTGTTTTATTAAATGATTTTTTTCAAATGAAGGTATTGCGGGTATATGATTTCCATAATGATTTTCATATATGGGATTTACTTTATACAAATATGTAATTTCATTATTTACAGATATTGCTGAATTTTCTAATGATATAAGCTTATAATCTTTATAATTTTCTTTTAATTTATCAAAATTATCTTTAATGGGCTCTACAAGTAAGCTTTTCGTATGATTTTTTTTGATAAAGTAATTTAAATTATCAAATGATTTTCCATCATTTGCTCCAATTTGAATTAATTGTTTAATAGCATTATTAAAAAAAATACTTTTAAGTAGTTTGTGCATGTTCAGCGCAGTATCTTTAGATAGCAATCTATTATTTTTAAAAGTGTTTTTCTCTATTAACTTATATCCAAGTGCTCCAGTAATTTTTGTTAATAATTTATGCGTCATAAAATAGGTTTGAGAGATATTATGTAATGATGATATATTAAAAAATAATATTATAAATAAAAACATATTTATGAAGTAAACAAAGATTATATAATAAATATAAGTGCTCAAGAATAGACAATTTTTATATGAAACAATTGGAAATGTACTGTGTTACAAATAAATTGGCAGAGTATTTAGAGGATACAAATTATAATATTGGATGGGTCGGAAAAGAAAAAAGTCCTAAAAACTATATTACATGTAATGATAAGGATAATATCTTTTTTAAAGAAAAGTATTACTCAGAGTTAACCTTTCATTATTGGTATTGGAAAAATATATTAGATTTAGAAAATAATCATTGGATCGGTTTTTGTCAAAAAAGAAGATTCTGGATTAAAAAAGACTCTATAGGAAAAAAAATTAATCATTTGAATTATAAAGAGCATATTTTAAGAGATTTACCAATGGAGTTTTCAAATTACAATTCAATATTATGTAATTCGATAAATGTGAATAATGTAAAAAAAATTAAATTATTTAAAAGGGGTTTTAGATCAATTATTAAAGATCCTTCAATTATTTTTAATACTAATAAACAAAGCCTACTACTACATTTTGATATGCACCATGGATATGGAAATATGGAAAAAGCAATAAATTTAATTGACGAATCAGACAGAGCAGAATTTTTGAATTATTTAAAAAAGTCAACCTCATATAATCCACACATAATGTTTATATCAAAACCCAATATAGCAAATGAATGGTTTAAGGTTTATTTCCATGGTTGTTGAGATGTGAAAAAATTTTTGGTTTTGAAGAATTAAAAGGTTATGACACTCAAAGGCTCTATGCTTTTCTAGCTGAAAGATATCTGTCTTTTTGGTTTAAAAAATATACAAACTATCTAAACTGGCCCTGGGCGCTTCTAGATTTTAATAATTAAAAATTTACCAAAAAAATTCTTTAATTTCATGGCACACAGTTTTTATTTCATTGTCTTTAATTTTTGAATGAAAAGGCAAACTAATCTGTTCTTTCCCCCACTTTTCACTGATAGGGCAATTTTTATTTTTATACTTTTTTTTATAATAAGTAAGATCTGTGATAGATCTAAAATTTACAGTAACAAAAATTTTCTTACTGAGAAGATATTCGATTAGTTTATTTCGATATTTTTTATTTACACCAATTGGAAATAAATAATAGTCTCTGTCATTATTCTGATTGTCTATAGGAAAAGAAATTTCTTTAATTTCATTCAAATGTTTTTTATATTTTTTAAAAATATCTTTTCTTATTCTCGAAGTTTTTGAATAGCTAATAATTTGATCAATTAATATTGAGGCGTTAATATCGCTTAAGTTTGACTTGAACCCAAAATAATTAACATCCCAGGGTATATATCTATTATTAACAAATCTTTTAAAGGCTGGTTTTGTCATTCCATTATTTGAAATAGACCTAATAGCTTCTGCATGTTTTTTTAAATTAGTTATAATCGCTCCACCCTCACCACAAGTAATACTTTTTGTAGCATAAAAAGAAAAACAGCAAAATCAGCATATGTACCGAGTACTTTATTTTGGTATTCACCACAAAAAGCATGAGCGCTGTCTTCTATGATATAAATATTTTTCTGATTTTATTTTTTAACTTCTTGGTATCAAATAAGTTACCATACAGGTGAACGGGCATAATAACCTTTGTATTTTTAGTTATTTTTTTAAACAATCATTGATATCTAGGAGTTTTGTTTCTGCATCAATATCGGCAAATACTACTTTTGCCCCCACCATTTCAATAACATTTGCACAAGCAACAAAAGTACAAGCTGGTATTATTACCTCATCAGTAGGCTTTAGTTTTAATGATAACAAAATACTTATTAAACCATTAGTCCAAGAATTTGTTAAAAGTGCAAATTTTTTATTAAATCTTTTTAAAAGTAAATTTTCTACCTTTTCACATATAGGTCCAGAAGTTAGATACGAGCTACCAAGTATTTTTTTAAGATAATTTTTATTTTTATCCAAATTATGCTTGAAGAATGGAACCATATTTATTTTTTATCTAAGAAATCTTTATAAATATTTAGAGTCACCTTTTTGTTGGCAAAAGGATTTTGGTCTTTTTTAATTCTATGAAAAGTTTTTAAAATTGATTCATTGGTTAATCTTTTTAAATTTATTTTGTTTTGAAATTTTTTTACAGATTTAATCGAAACTTCATAAGATCTTTTATCAATGGTATTTTTTTCATGGTATACACTTACATTTTTTATTTTAGTAAGTTTTAATATTTTTTTGGTTAACTGAATTATATTAGTATTAAAATTTCCTATATTAAATACTTTATTTATAGTTTGTTTTTTATTTTCTATAATAATTTTATTTATTACATCACACGCAAATTGGTTATGACAAAAAAATCTCATTTGTGTTCCACCTAAAATCTCAATTTTTTTAGTAAAAATCATATCTCGTATAATTTTATTAATTGCAATGTCATACCTCATTCTTTCTGACCAACCATAAAGTGTTCCTAACCTCATGATTGTATAGGGTATCTTTTGTCTTTTTTTTAAATATTCTTCATACTTCAGACAAAGCTTTGAATAAAGGGATATTGGTTTTGGCTTCGATCTCTCTGAAATTAAATTTTTATTATTTCCATATACTGAACAAGAAGACATGTAGACATATCTTAAAATTTTTTTATTATTTTCAATTTTTTTATATAACTTTAATTTATTTAGATAGTTAGTAGTGTTGGTAAATTTTTTATTTAACTCAGACGCTGGATCATTTGAAATATTTACTAGGTCAACAATAAATTCAAAATCATCAAAGAATTTTTTAGGTAGATGATTGTAGTCTTTTTTATATAGTGTGAAGTTTTTATTAGGAATATTGTTTCTCCCAAAAAAACACTTATCAACACCAACAATAATGTTACTGTTGTTTGTTAAATGAGGCACCAAAACTGAACCTAAAAAACCTTCAGAACCAAGTATTAAAATTTTTCTCATAAAATTGTTAAATATTTAAATATACTATTTGATATAATACAATTTTGTTTATATTGAAATATAATGATAAAAAATATCTTTTTTTGGGGTGCAAAATATAAAGCAGGTATAATATATGACCTTATAAAAAATAATAAAATCAAACAAGATACCAAAAATTTATTTGTTAAATATTTATTCGACCCAGGCTTAGATGAGGCAAAATTCAAATCAAAAGCTAAATTTTCTAATAAAAAAGAAAATTTAGAAGAATTTTTTAAGAATTCTCATTATTTTGTAACATGTATTGGAAATGAGCTCGGAATGGCTAGGTATTTTATTTCTAAAGAATTAGAAAGTAAAAAGATTAAACCTCTTAATATTATTAGTAAAAGCGCATATGTGGATAATGAAAAATTATTAGGTAAAGGTATTCAGCTTTTCCCAAATTCTGTTGTTCAAACTAACGCTAAACTTGGAGACTATAGTATTCTAAATACTGGAGCAATTTTAGAGCATGACTGCATTACAGGAAATGGAGTGCATATAATGCCAGGAGCTGTAATTGGAGGCAATGCTGTTATAGGTAACTACGTGTCTATAGGTTTGAATGCAACAGTGATGCCAAAAGTTCACATTGGAGAAGGGGCATATATTGGAGCAGGAGCAGTTGTAATGGATGATGTTAAAAAAAATGAAGTAGTAGTAGGCAATCCAGCTAAATTTTTAAAACATATAAAACACAAAGTTGATTTAAATTTTTTTAAGTAAAAATGAAAGTTTATTTAGCAACATTTTATTCATCTGACCTTAAAAGGTCAGCAGAGCGTTTTAAAGAACAAGCCACATTAATGAATGTTTATGACGATATATTTTTATTTAATCAGAATGATCTTAATGATGATTTTAAAGAGTATATTTCTACATTATTAAAAAAAGGAAAGAGCAGAGGTTACGGACATTGGGTTTGGCAAACTTATATCCATCAAGTGATGTTGGCTAGAATTAAAGAGGGTGACATTTATCATTGGTGTGATGTGGGGTGTCATTTTAATATAAAAGGTATTTCGAGATTAAAAGAATATATTAATATTACTGTTAATGATGAAAACGGCTTCTTAGGTTTTTCATATAAAGATCCTAGCTTATCCGAAAAATTTAAGAACTATAAGTTTCCAAATTATTTAGAGTATGAATATTCAAAATCAGATTTAATCAAATACTTTAATCTATCGTATGATGATGAGATTGTTCAAAGCCCTCAAGTGTGGGGAGGATCTTTTTTTATAAGAAAATGTAAAAGCTCAGAAGATCTAATGAATAAACACTACGACATAACAAGAAATAGATATGATTTAATTGATGACGATGAAAGTAAGTTTGTTGAAAAAGCATTGCCAGGATTTATAAGTCATAGACATTCACAAGGGGTGCTTTCAATATTAGCAAAAAAAATTGATTGTAAGTTTCTTTCAGCGTATGAATCAGAATGGGCACTTGATGAATCGGGCAATAGAACTTTTGAACATACAGATAACTTCCCTATTATAGCAAAAAGAGATAAAAAAAAAAATATTTTTTTCAGATTTATAGATAGACAAAAAAAAATATAAAAAGAAGAATTAATAAATTAAAAATTTAAATTATTTAAATATTAGAGAGGTGGCCGAGCGGTTTAAGGCGCACGCTTGAAAGTGTGTGTACTATTAAAGGTACCCAGGGTTCGTATCCCTGTCTCTCCACCAAAACCCTTAATAATCCCCACATAATATTAGAGAGATTTTCTCAAAGTTAACCGTTGTCGTCGGTGTGTCGTCGGCAACATTTAAAACGGAGGAGAAAATGTACTTAAGGAAAAGAAATAATAAATGGCAATGTTTAATTAATTACAAAGGTTATCGAATTGGTAAAACCTTTATCAGAAAACAAGAAGCTCAAAAGTGGGCACTAAAAACAAAGACACAATTAGAAAGCAATAGCTTCCAGGACACGTCATGTTTAGCAACCATGAAGCTTAAGGATTTGTTGAAATTGTATCATGAAAAATATCAATCAAAATCAAGAAGACCTAAGCAATTTCAATATGAAATAAATCTATTGTGCAGGCAGAGTGTTGCAAACATTACCCTGATAAAATTAAACAGCAGACATATAGCTGAATTTAGGGATGAAAAACTTAGTGTTGGCAAATCACCATCAACAGTCAAAAAATACTTAGGTATAATTTCCAGAGCATTTAATATTGGGATAAAAGAATTAAGCCTACCTTTACAATCCAATCCAGTATCCTTGGTAACTAAACCCAGTGAGCCTCCAGGAAGAGATAGAATATTATCAGGTACAGAACTTAAACAATTATTGGATGTTGCTAACCACTCAAGTATTTATTTTATGAGGCAGATTATAGTTTTAGCAATTGAAACATTGTGTAGACGTGGAGAATTATTAAACCTTGAACGAAGTGATGTTGATTATTCTAATAGAACAGCACGTATCAAAGTGACCAAGAATAATTTTCCAAGAACTATTGGTTTATCACCACTGGCAGTATCAACACTTAAATCTTTGCCACTAACAATAGAGAGTAGGTTTATAAACCTTAGTAGCATAGGGGGATTTGATAAAGCTTTTAAAAAATGTGTTAACAAAGCAAACATAAAAGATTTTCATTTTCATGATCTAAGGCATCTAGGTGCAACAAAACTTGCTAAACAAGGCTGGACGGTATTGGAGCTTGCAGCACAAGGCGGGTGGAAATCCATTAATATGGTTAAGCGTTATGCCAACATTGATGCTGAGTATTTGGCGGATAAATTAAAACAGAGATAGTTTTTTATTATTAAATTTCATTTAGATTTTTTCTTTTTCTTTTTTCTTTTGATTTTTTTGTAAGGTTTTTGAATTATAATTCTCTTTGGTTTATTGGATTCTTCTACATCATCTCTTGAGTTGGTAATAAAATAAAATAATAATGCCCCAAAAGCTATTGCCCCTATATACTCAGTCGCACTCATTCGATTTGGATCCCAATCATTACTACCTGATCCAATAAAATAAATTAAAGCTCCAAAAGCAATTATTCCTATGACACCAATTCTAGGCATTAACCATGTTACTAAATCCTGAACTAATAGACAATGTTTCTATCCCTGGTGACCTATCCAGAATAACTCAACGTAATCTTTATTATTAGCTAAACGTAGCTCTTCTACTTCTTTATTTGTGATTTTCTTAGTGTCTAACAATTGAAGTAGTTTTTTATTCCTTTTAATTAATTTGTCCTTAACGTCATCTTGCTTAACTCTATTGCTCATACTTGAGTTAACTGACTTATTTACATAAACCAAATTCCATAAATCATCTGAATACATATAAGACCAAGGAATTATATGATCTATTGATAAGTCTTTCTCTGGAATTATTTCATTTGTTATAAAGCAAATTTTGTCTGGATTTTCTAAATCAAGTGAGGATTTAAATTTTTTAAGTGATTTTCTTTTAGGCTCTTTATCTCTATCAACACCCCTAACTTTTTGGGATATACGAGGAGTATTATTCAGGTCTTCTAATTTTTGAGACCACCTATAATTAATTAATTGAAACAATAACCTTGAATGTTCTTTCAATAAATCAGGATGTTTTAATACTAAGTGCTTATCACCTTTCTTGTAATCATAAATGTCATAAGTTTTATTTTCTAATTTTAGAAACCTCCAGGAAACATCATAGGTTAATGTTTTACTAATTTTTTTTACATCTATATTTATTTTGTCTTTTATACGTATGAAGTTTATGGGTTTTTGATCATAATTTTTTATATATTTTTCAATTTCATTTTTAACTATTTGTATAATAGTAGGCTTCTTTTTTAAGTTAGAACCCTGTTCTAAATTAAAGAATATTGTTTGATCCCAATAGTATTTGAATATTAATTCTGAGAGTTTATCAAAATGGACTTTTTTATCTGAATGGTTGCAGGAATATTCAACTAACGCTTTACACCAACTCATCTTGTAAGTGTTGTCCATTGGACAATTTGAAATTAATTCTGTTAATTCTTCTATATACTTATGCATTTATAATAAGTTACAAACCCAGAATCACGATCCCTAAAAGTTTTTTCATTAAATCATAATTATTGTTAAAAAAATTATTAATTTTTTCTGACCTATTTAAGACTGGAAATATGTTTTTTATAATCTTTAATCAATAAATGTAATTTATTACATTCATTTATGCTGTTAATTTCTTTTTCTAATTTAATATAATTTTTATAATCTTGGCTATTTTTTATTATATTAATTTTCTCCTCTTCATTAACTTCTAAAATATCTAAAATAATTTCATAATCTTTATTTTCGTTATCACTAAAACTACTCCAGGTTAAATTGATATAATCGTTAAGATTAGTTATGAAATCTTTAATAATTTTTTTTTCCTGGAAATCATCAGTCATAGATGATGAAATGTTGTATTTTTGTAAATTTGTTTGAATGCTCGCTAAAATAAAATAATTTTCTAATTTAGTTTTTTTATTTTTTTTTACTTCATTTAACTCTTCCGATAGATCAAAAAAAACTTCCCTTTTCATTTTATGCAATTCTATGTCTCGCTCTTCTTTCTCTTGCTTTTGTTTTTCTAAAAGAATTTTTTGATTTTGCTGACTTAGTTGCTCCTCTTGCATTCTACTTTGTTTCTGAAGTTCAAAGTTTCTTTGTTTGTCTCCTTCCAATTGTTGTGATTGAATATTTTTCATTTCCTGCAGCATTTTTGCGCTCTTATAATTAGTTGCAAGATTTCCTGCCAAAAGTATATTTGTCATTCTTTTTTGTTTATCTATTTCGGACATTAAACTTGACCTCTTGCGCTAATAATTTTTTTTATGAAAGGGTATTTTTTATGCAAATCTTTAAAAAGATCTTCTTCTTTTTCTATGTCTTTTTCAAATTTTGAAATTTCTTTAGATAGTTTTGAAAAATTTTCAAAGGTATTTTTGTTAATTTGTTTTATATTATCAATAATATTTTTTTTTACTTTACCTAAATACTCTTTATTTTTATTATCCCAAGATTTAATATCTCCTTTAGACTTAATAATATTTGACGACTCGTCAATTAATCTTTCTCCATAATTTTCAGACAAAAATTTCTGACGTTTGATTTCTTTTTTTAATTTTATTTTTTTCCAAATAAAATATAATAAAATTATTAATCCTATGATCAAAAAAATATTTAGAATGGCTTGGTTGCGCTTCTCTTCTTCCTTTATTTTCTCAAGACGCTCTTTTTCTAAACGTTTTTCTGCTTCAAATTGTTTAATTTCCAATATTTTTATTTTTAATAATCTTTCTTGTTCTGCAAGATCTTTTGCAATTAATTCTTTCTCAATTCTTTCTAATCTTTCTAACTCTGCTTGTTTTTTTGCTAATCTTTTTTGTTCGACACGTTCTTTTGCAATTCTTTCTTTAACAATTTGTTCAACTTTTGTTTTAGGTAATTCACTGACTATTTCTGCAACAACATAATCGTTGGGATTCTGAATATTTCCGACAACCTTAATTATTTTTGGATTGGATACAAAAATAAAATAAGAATCTCTTAAACCACTTCTGAAACCTTCGAGATATATATGATCAGGCACTGTATATGTTAGATCAACTTGAAAACCAGAGCGAATCTTCCAAGTGCCAATTCCTAATAAATTTCTTTGAGGATAAGAAAAAACTTCATAAGTCATATTAGAGTTAAATTGATAAGCATGCGTCTGACTCTCTTCTGTCTTTATTGTAATTTCATTTGAAAATAATAATTTTTTTAAATTTTCTCCTGTTATGTATTGTTCATTAGAACTTGATAATTTAACTCTTTCAGGAATTATTGAATTTAAAATTCCTTCTAATATTTTACTATTGGAGTTTGCATTAACGTTGGGAGCACAAAACAAAATCACAAGGATAAGAAATTTCTTTAGATATCTATCTTTTAATAAACTCATACTTAAATCTTAATTCACCTACAAAAAATTTAAACAAAAAACATAGAGATTTAAAGCAATAAACTCTAAGAAAAAAACTTACGGAGATATTTTTTTTGATTTTAAACTTTAAGTTGAATTAGTCTATTTAACTTGTTTTGTATAATATTTAATGTTAATTTTTTACATAAAGGAGGTCAAGTTATGTCAAATCCAGTTGTACCTATGCAAAAAGTTGGAGGTTCATGTCCTAGCGGTTATTCAACACAAGGTAATATGTGTGTTCCAGGTAGTTCTGCAAAACCAGCAATTATAAAAGTTGGAGGTTCATGTCCCAGTGGTTGGTCAACACAGGGTGGTTACTGTGTTGCAAGTAGTTCCAATCCAAAACATGTTATGCCTAAAGCTGGAGGTTCTTGCCCAAGCGGATATTCAACACAAGGTTCATATTGCGTTAAATCATAAAAAATAATTAATTAGTTACCTAGAAAATTTAAACCCTCAGAATGAAAGTTTTGGGGTTTTTTTTATCTGAACTAAAAATCTTCAATGAAGTTTTCAATAAATATTATGTAAGCTAAATAAGTAAGTTTAATGGCTAATAGTATTTCAAGTCCTGACATGATTTAAGACTACCAATATTCAAATCAGGTGTCTAGGTGATGTAATCTTAATGCTCTATTAAGGTTTATTTAATTACTCTTTATCTTCATAACTATCTTGCTCACCATTTGCACAATCAAAAATAGTAACCATATAACAGTATATGCCAAATCCTTTTGACGGTAAAACTAAACGAGAGATCATGATAGAGATTGGTCAAATCACTGGAGATGAACCTGGAGATAATGATATAATCTTTAACATTGCTTTAGATTTAAATGATAAACAAGCAGGGCAATTAGTTGATAAAATTTTATTAGATTTTAAGCATAAGATTATTCCTAAGTATTTAAAACTTTATATAAAGCAACTACGAGTAATATTAGCCAATTTATATAGAGTAAATAGCATCAGTGAAGATTTATATGTCTTCTATTCCAGAGCCAGAAGTTACTATAAAAAATCAAAGAGATATAACTCAAATGGTATATCCTTTAGACCTCTAATATTTCTGGTAGATAACCTTAAAGAATATGGCTGGATAAAACATATTAAAGGAAGGTATAAAAAAGAAATTAAAAAAGGTACACGTTCAAGAATGTGTCCTTCTCAAAAACTCCTTCAAGCCTTTAATGAATTTAAAATAACGCCAAAGTATTTAGATACAAAGCAAATGGATTGTATTCGTTTAAAGGATACAAAGAAAAAGTTTAAGGAATACGAGGATAATTCAGTTACTCGTTCAATGAGAACTAAGTTACAGGCTTATAATAATTTACTACACAAAACTAATATTGAGCTTACTAGAAACAAGAAGGTTTCTAATTATTTAGAAATAAAGCCAATTAATTTTAACAACAAGAAATACTATCGAATTTTTAATGACGATTCATTTGAGTTGGGAGGTAGATACTATGGTTCTTGGTGGGTAAATTTAAGCAAGGATATTAGAGAATATATTACTATTAATGATGTTAAAACTGTGGAGTTGGATTATGCCAATCTAAATATTCATTTATTATATTCGGAGGAAGATCTTAATTATTATGATTTAAATGAACCAAATGCCGATCCCTATATACTTAAGGGAGTAGATGAAAATCAAAGAGATATTAATAAGCTGATAATTACAATTGCTTTAAATAATATTGATAAAAGTAAATTTGTTTATGCAGTAAAAGGAGAGATTAAAGATAATAATGACAAGAAGTATTCTCTTGGTAATAAAAAACCATTAAACATTCCTTATGCTAAAGAGATATGGAAAAGAATTAGATTATTTGAAAAAGAGAATAATCCAATCAAACATCATTTATTTACTGGTGTTGGAAAACGATTGCAGTTTAAGGATAGCTGTATAGCTGAAAGTATTATCGATAATATGGTTAACAAAAATATACCAATACTAGCTATTCATGATTCATTTATAGTCCAACATCAGAATGCCAGTAGTTTATATAAATCAATGGACTATATTTTTAGGAGTTTTAAATTAAAGTCTGTTCCCAATATTAAGTAATAATATTCACTAGCATGCCCTATATCATTCCCTATCATCCATACTTAGAACAACTGATTTAGGTAAAGCAAGATTTTGTATTTATTCAACACTAAGTAAACCACAATGTATGTGGTTCACAGAGTTAACCTAGAATTTATCATAAGCACATATATATAAATAGGACACCATGGGTGGTCGCTCGTATACCCCTCAAATATAAACTTAATGTTTTCTTAAAGTATACTTAAACACCCACGCTAAGGACTCTGGAGTCAACGCAGACTCGATATTAATTAAATATGACTCCCAAGGTACCCAGAATTAATTTTGGGAATCCTTGTCGTCCATATGTCGTCCAGGGAATTACAATCTATTTATTTGCAATATTATTGATTTAAAAATATACTGTTATTTGAAAGTTTCTCAGTGCTATTGTTGGAGTTCCACCGAGGAATATTAAGGGTGCACGCTTGGAAAGTGTGTGTACTGTAAAGGTACCCAGGGTTCGAATCCCTGTCTCTCCGCCAAAATAGAGGATTTAATAGATTGATGGACAAATTAAGCTCCCATATACGACTATATTAGTTATATTTTATTATGCAATTAGGTAATTTGTTAAATTAAAAATGTGCCGTTAATAAACGCATCAAATTATCTCTTGATACCCACTACATTCATCTGATCACCTCTAATTAAATCCATAATATTCAAAAAAATTTCTATAATTCTTTTAAAAGGATTTAGCACTCTAAGATTAAATAAATCTAAAAAAATATTTAGTGGTAATCTTAAAATACTTCTGATGAGTTTTTTAAATATTACAAATGATGTCTCTTTTATAATAATTGGATAGTAGCCAGATTTTTCTAGCAATATCTTGGTAGAATTAATGGAAAAGAAATTTAAGTGCGCAAGAGGGACCACCATTGGCCACTTAGTTTTTAGAATTTTTGCTTTAAATGAGCTTGCATTTGGGTAACTTAAAAAAAGTAAATCACCTTTATTTTGAAATTTACTAAATTTTTTCAAGAATAATAGTGGATTAGTTGTATGCTCTAATACATCGTTAAAAACTAAAACTTCATTATTTCGTTTATTTATTTTATTTACATCATGAACTATATCATCTGATTTAATCCATTTTGATAACTCATAACCCTGACATTTCCATC
>FUWD013429996.1_pt3 | contig 14356 bp, 15 predicted proteins | sample 1063281 | NCBI WGS metagenome assembly FUWD01 (sample SAMEA79048168, study PRJEB19326) | metagenome | biome: marine | reverse complement strand
ACTTTAATATTATCATCATAAACTTTAGCATCCCACTTCTTGCCATACTTTTAATAAAGCTTGGAATAGCTTTATTGTATAAGTTGTTTTTACCTTCTCCACCAATCTCAATTTTTTTATCTAATTTAATAATAGGATATTCTTCGTTTTGTATTATTTTTGGAAGATCAGATTTTTTTAATTTTCCTTTTGTACCAGATATTTCATCATTTACTTTTGGTCCTTTTTTTATAACTTTATTTAATACATCTTTTCCAAATTCTTTTTCAATTCTATCAAATGTATAAATCTCATCAATTTGTGTAACACCATTTTGATCTCTTGCCATAAGACCTACTTCTTTTCTCATGTCATCAAAATATGTAATATTAAAATTATCTACTCTTTTCGTAAGATTATATCTATCTTGAATAACAGATGCTTTTGGAATTGAGATAGCATCAAAGCCATTATCTGCCGCATATCTAATTAATCTTTTAATTACTAATTCATACCAATTATTTTTAAATGGAAAATCTTTTATTAGTTCGTCTGGTGGATTATCTTTAAGAATTTTTTGTAATTGATCTTCAGATACATTTTCAAAAGAATTTGCCTTTTGTTGTCTAACACTTTCTTTTGATAATAATTTTGTTCTTTGATTGTCTAAAGCTTGTTCATTATATTTCTTAACTCCTTGAACTAAATCTGATTGCATTTCTTCAACAGATAAAACTTTCATGTTGCCATTCATTCTTGACTTAAATCTTACATGAGCTATTTCTCCAGAAACTCCCATATGTGGAGATGTTCTTATTTCAGCATCTCTCATTGTTGCTTGTTTTGTAACTCCAGTTTGTAAAGGAAATTCAGCTCCAACATTTTCTCCACCTTTTGATAAAGTAAATATTAGTTCACTATAATTCTCTCCGCCAGGCTCTGTGTATTCTCCAAACTTACCTTTGTTCTTAAGACCAGTATTAGCATATTCTCCAACAGCTTCAGTAATATTGTCTCCGCCATATTGATAATACATTTCCTCATTAGATCTAATATTCATCTCATTAAATACTGCCACTCTTTGATCTTTAGGAATTTCGTATCTTATGTGATTAGAAATATAGGCTCCATTATCATCTAAATATTTTGTGAAGTTAATAAATTCATCTGATTGAACATGAAATCCATTATTAACATCTGCATTTCTAACCATCTCATCTGGCAAAGTAGTATTGCTTGAAAAATTATCATAAAGTTGTTTTTCCATTTTATCTGATAATAAATTTTTTGTGCTTTTACTTTTAATTGCATGAATTAAATAATGTTCACCAAATGTCGTATCAAAATAATTTTGACCTATTGCACTACCGAAATCATCGTCTAATCCTTTTACAGCTCCGTATAAATTGTAGTCTGACATAAAATTTTGAAAGTTATAATTTTGATCTGTTATATCTGGAGTATCGTAACCTTCTTGATAAACGGTTTTTTTTATTGGAAAATTATCTATTCTTTTGTTGTCCGCAGCTTTTAAATAATCAAGATGTTCTGCTACAAATCTTAACTCATCTCTATTTGTTGTTTCGGCATCTTCATAAATTCTATCTTGTGTTTTACGAATATCATCATCGGACATTTCAGCGATTGTTTTTGGTTTAGCAGTATTAACACTATCTTCAAAATCTCCAAATCTTGCCTCATTAACATCAAGTCTATTAGCTTCAACAAAGTCTATAACTTCTTTTTTAGTTACGGATTTCTTTCCTTCTAAAAATGTATCAAGACCTATCCATTTAATTTCATTAGCTTTAACGCCAGGTACATTTTTAATTGAGCCAAGTATCTGATCACCAGTTCCTTTTTCTGCAATATTTTCTACAGCTTGTTTTACTGCTGAATTAAATACTGGAGTTTTTTTTGGTATGACAGCATTAACTAAAGCTTTTAACGATGCGGTTTTTTCAAAACCATATTCATTAACTGTTCCAGGAACAGCAGATTGATCATCAAAGTTTATTTCTGATTTTTTTTTTCCTTGATCAATGCCTAGATTAAATTCTTGAGTAGGTTCTTCAGTATTTGGATCTTGACCTTCTATAGCTCCAGCTACTGCACCACCGACTGCAAAGGATGGTAAATTAGTTTTCATAAATTTAGCAGCTTGAATAACTGGACCAATAGCAAAAGCAAAAGCTGTGTATTCTAAAGTTTGAATTACCTCATCAGCGATTGCATCAATTGGAGTATCTGGAATAATACTTAATATCTTTTTAAGAGCATTAACTTCTTCTTTACCAAATTCTTGAATGAATGTGCTTTCTGCACCAAATAATTTATCTTCTAATGCTATAGCACTACCCATACCAAAACCTAAAACTGTAGCCCAAATTCTAGGTACACCAGCTTTAGTTAAGCCTTCATATAATGGAATTGATACCATGCTGTCTTGAACAACAAGATTAGCAAATTGAGAAGCCATGTTAGCATCGTCTTGAATTGCTTTAAATTTTGCTCTGTTATCTCTAAAGTATTTAACTTTCTCTCCAGACCATTCCATTAACTTTTCATCGTTATTAAATACATCTGGAATTTTGCCATCTGGTCCAGGAGTTTTGCCCATAAAATCTATAAGCTTGTCCATAACTGGAAGCATATTAACACCAAACTCTCCGATGTTATTTGCTAGTATTCCAAAAGTAGGAGGTATTTGATTACCTTCCATTTCTTCTTTAATCTTATCTGGATTTAAAGTCGTTGACATTTTCATTCCAGATGCGGTTAAATTATATATATCACCAGCAAAACTTTGATCTACAAAATCAAATAAGTTATTACCTATTTCTTTAATAGAGTTTAAATAAAATTTAGCGTTACTTTCTTTATCTTTTTCTTGGTACTTTTTCATTGTTATTGGTTCAAGCATTTCATTCTTTTGACCAGTAAACAATTCAGTTACATCTTGTTTGTTCTCTTTAAGAATTTTAAAAGGTTTGCTATTTTCAATATCAGCTTTATTTTTAGCTGGTAAATAAATATCGTTTAATAATTCAGAATTTTTATCTTGGAATGATCCGTCTATTTCTTTAATCATTTACCTTCCTTTTTTTTACCCATCATCTCATCTAAAAGATTTGGTGCTTTACCTTCAAGAGCATAAGTAAGTTTTTCTTCAAGTGTTCCATCAACTAAACTCATTCTTGTCGTAAATACTTTTTCTAAAAAATCTATATCTGCAAGTTCTTGATAAAATTTTTCATAATTTTTATGACCAGCAATTGTTTGTCCATTTTTTTCAAATCCTTTTAAATATAATACGGCACTATTATTTAGACCATCAAACATATCTAAACCTTGTTTGTTTGATTGTTTGTATAATTCTTCTAATTCCATACCTCTCATCCATTGTGGTTTTGATATTACATTTAATTTAGGTACCAAATCTTCAAGGAATGAGCTTGAGCTTAAAACTTTTAAATAAGCATTTTGTGCTGAATAACCTTGATCAATAAACTCATGGTATTCATTTAAAATATTACCTTTTAATGTGTCCAATGAAGATTTCTTTTTAGTAGAAGATGAAGAGCTAGCATTAAAGGTACTAATGTTATTCTTAATCATATCTTCATATTTTTTAGTTTCTTTATGAGCTGGAAAATTCTTTTTGGCTCTTTCAACAATTTTTGTAAGACTTGTCATATCTTGTAAGCCAATTTTTCTTAAAATATTTTCATCTAAAAAAACAGCTCTTTTAATATCTTCTAACATTTCTATGCTTCCAGCTGAATAAAATGCTGAAGTTATAGCTCCAGTAATTTCACTATCAGTTTGTGCATCACCATCTATTAAAGCATTAGTCAGCATATTTAACATTGACTTGTTAATCATCTGATCGTTATAAGCATCAAAAAGCATTGCAGCAGTTGGAGCTTCATTTTTTAATGTTGGATCTTTTTTAAAAGCATTTACTCTTAACAACATATCTGTAAAAATTTCTATTTTAGTATTGTTGTCTTTTATTTCTTCCCAAGTTCGGTCAGCATCAAGATCTTTCATCTTGGCGTTTAATGTATTTTTTGCTTTATCTGTATAATAATCAGCCTTATCTGTTCCGACAGCTGCTACTAATAAATCTCTATTTTTAACTACTTTAGTAGGATTTAAATCAATATTACTATCAATCATTAATTCCGCTAATTGTAATTCTTTAGCTTCAGTTATTTTATTCCACTCTTCAGCTCCAAAAAATTCTTCTAAAGCTTTATTGTTTTTTAATTCGGCAAATTTATTTGCACCGATACCAATTAAATCATTATCACCACTTACTATGTCTAGCATGGCTGTATTAAACTGTTTACCAATGCCATCTTTATATTTGTAAATTGCATTATCAGTAAGATTGTTAATTAGTTTAGGTAAAAGTTTTATTTTATTTTCAAAAACACCTTGTTGAACTAATCGTTTAACATTCTCATTATATCCAGATAAATCTTTTTTCCATTTTGAAATATCCACATCTTTTTCAAATAAACCTGGAACATTAACTACATCAGAACTATTTTTATATTTATTGTAAGCTGTTGACATATCAGATGTAATCTTTGGCATGATTTCATTGTATTGATTTGTATCTTCAATTTTATGTAGATCTGCTTGAATTTCGCTAATAGCATTACCAATACTTGATATACCAGAGCCTAAGTTTGTTGCATAAGATGGTGAGATAGCTAATGCAGAAGCATTAACACTAGCGCTATCTTTTAGTTTTGTGTTGTTTGCAATTATTTGAAGTTTAGCCATTATATAACCAACCTTCCAGCTTTATTAGAATTGTAACCTATGGTCAGTAAGCTACCAGCCGCTTTAGCGTAAGCAGCATTTCTAGTTATGTCACCTTTAAATCTTTCACCATCTGCTTTTGCCATAAGTAATATAGATTGATTTTTTAAATCATTAACAGAAACTGTATTGTTATAATCTGCCATTGCTAATTCATTAACAATATTTTGTTTATTTCTTAAAGATACTATTCCTGAAGTTTCTCCAGCTCGTAACTCAATACCAGATTTAAAAACTGAAACTTTAAAATCTGCATAGGCGGTATCTAAATCTCTTATTAATTTTGGCTTTTCAATTGTTTTATAAATTTTATCTCTAACTTCTGCTTTTGCTGCATCAATTTTAGCTTGTTCTTTTGTTACAGATGAATTGTATTTACCAAGTTGACTAGCACCGTAGCCACCTATTATGTCTCCAAAAAAACTCATATTAATATATTTTCCCCAGTTGATAAAAATCTGATCCATCTGGACCATATTTCTTTTTTAATCCTTCAATTTCTAAACCGCACCATTCAGCTAATCTTAAGCCTTTCTTAAAATCTGCCTTAACGGATGTTTGTAATCTTCGAATTTTGTTTTCCTTACAAAGTTTGTCTTGTAATTCTAATATTGTTCTTGCTGCTAAAAATTTCATTTCATAAACATTCTGTGATGCTAAAACCCAGCATTCAGCTACGCCTTCCCACAAGATAACAATTCCACAAGCAAAGACTGGTTTATCATTAACAAACATTGTGTAAGCATTGCCTGGTTGTGAGTGATCGCAAATTCTATTGTCAGAATAACTAGCGTCAATTTCCATAAGCTTATCATTTAAGCCTATAGCAATTATTTGATCAGCGTGTTCTGGTAAAAAAGGTTTTAATTCACTAGCCATCGTTAGTTACAATAGTTGGATATAAAGCTAATATTGTTAATGGTAATGGCTGTTCTTGTTTAACAAAAATAAATCCGTCTGTGTTGTAATCATCTGCAAATTCTACTTCTTTATCTCCAGCTAAGAATGTTGATACTGGTAAATCCATTGCACCAGATGTCGTTCTAAATGGTACGGTTTCAAGATTATCCAATGAAGGACCAACTTTAGCTCCAACAGTTTCAAATAATCTTAATACTACTTTTGAAATTCTTTTAATTTTTCCTTGAGCTGTGCCTTCGTATTGACCAGCTCCGCCTTCTATTCTCATTGTTTGTAATACTGAACTATATGGTAAACCCACAACAACTTTTGTTGCAGCTCTATCTAAAGCAATTGCACCACTTGAAACAACTTTTGTGGCATGAGTAGCTCCATCCGCCAGGATAGATACTGTTTCACCTTCTAAATGATCTAGTCCAGATAATGAACTAACTGCAACACCTGAATAAGATAAATGACTATCTAAAAATTTAAAATCTTCTGGAGCGGTTTCATCAAAATCAAAATCAGAAAAGCATTCGACAAAACGTCTGACAGCTCCGTTAACCCATCTTTGAGAAATGATCCAAAGTTCATCTTCGTTTAAGTCTCCAGATATTGTTGCCACACTTTCAACTTTTGCATTTTGTAGAATATTATCAACTTGCTCTGATGTATGAGCTGAAGTTAAAGAAACTACATTAACAAGATTACTATCGCTATAAAGTTTAAACTGATTATCATCTACTCTTGAAACATAATATGAAGTGTTTTCACTTAATCCACCAATAGTTGTTCCAACATTATCGTAAAATATAATATCTCCAGTTTTTAATCCATGAGCTGCTGAATAAATAACATTAGAAGATATATTAACACCTTGATAAATAGATTGTGTTGATGCTGTGCTTGGTGCAGTTAAACTAATTGCAGTGCCAGCCGCAGACAATGCAGCAGTTAAAGAAAGTTTAATTGTATTAGCATCAGTTGTAATTACATAATAAAGACTACCGCTTGATATTCCAGTAATTGGATTAACAGCAGCATAATAATAAATTGGATCATTGGTTGCTAAACCATGTGAAGCTAAAGTAATTGAGTTGGTTGTACCATTAACAATTGTACCATTAGCTGTAAAATTTATTTTTTGTTGAATAATATTTTTACCAGTATCTGATTTACCACCGATAATATGTCTGTGCCAAGCAACAACATTATCTGTTCTTTGATAAGTCAGACCAGCTAAAACTCCATCGTCTCTAACACACCATAAAATACTATCTGGTGCTTGTTGATAAGCCATTTCAGTTATTCCACTATTAGTAACGGTTTCGTTAAGAATAGTTAAATCAGGTGCAACATAACCATCACTATCGTAGTTGTAAGCTAGTTCTCTAATTTTTCTTTTAGCACGTTGTAAAAACAAAACAGCATTACCAGCTGGTTGAGCATCAACATTAGCCGCACCAAAAGATGATTGTCTTTTAATAGTTACATTTGTTGGAGTAACCGCTGCATCCGTTCCATCTGCTGATACAGAAAACTCTCCACCAGTAGTTCCAATCAATAAAGTTCTTACTGCTTTTAAATATCTAATTTTATTAACCTGGTTACTGGCAATGGTATAAACCATAGCGTCATCAGCATTTGTACCAGTTGTCATGTTTTCGTAATCTCCAGATTTAGAGAAATACAAAGTTTGTGGTTCATCAGTTGTTCCAGCAAATACTAATCTTTGTTCAAAGAATGAGACGCAAGAAGGATGACCAGTAGTGTCAGAAAATGCTCCTAAATTAAAAGCAGCTGTCGCATCAGTATTAGTAAATGCAGTAGTTATTGTAGCAACAACAACAGTCGTATTCGTTCTTGCTGTAATTATAGCTTTACCAGAATTAAATTTTAATATTCTTCCAACATCAGTTGTTTGAAATCCAGCACCACTATTTATTCCAGTTACTGCAGAAGCTGTTATATCAACTCCAGTTCCAACTGAAGCAGAGGCTGGTGTTAAAGTAGTGTCTGTAGTATTTGTTGCAAGATAAGGTCCATCAGTAAAATCAACTTCAGTTAATGTCCAAGCTGTATGTGCAGTTCTTGATAGTTTCATCACTTCGTGATTTGGATGTGTTATGAACATCACATCAGCAGATTGAGCATATTTAATTTCAAATAACTCTGCTGTTAAATACGGAGTTGATATTTCATAAACTGAACCACCACTTAAAATCTGTCCTCTGTCTTTAAAAAATCTTATATAAGTATTACCAAATTCTAAAACATAAGTTTGTGTTGTTGAAAACTCAAAAGGTATTAATCTTGTTTTAGCAGAGCTTGTTTTGACTTCAGAAATAAATTGAGTACCTACTCTTCTTGCTGCTGCACCTTGCGGATGCACCAACATATTTTCTAAAGTTTTACAGCCAGAAGCATATTTTTCAAAATCAGTTCTGCCATCTAATTTTGCAGAAAACTCTCCAGATACAAAACTGTTTAGAGCAGCAGTTGTTCTAGGCATTATAACCTTGCGTTAGTAAATTCGTTAGATTCAATAGTTCCTAAACTATTTTCAGTAGCATCTATAAATCTTGCTTCTCTTAATCTTTCATCAGCTCTAGTCATGTATTGATTTGCTAAAGTTGCATTGTTAGTTATTGCGTAACAAAGATCGGCTGCTAGTTGATGTGAGATACTTTCTCTTAAATAAGTATCGTAATTATTTGGATCGGTGTCTAAAGCTATATAGATTGCATAGACGGTATCTTCATCAGTAATAATGTTTCTACCTTCTAATTTATAATCTAAAGCATCCGCTATACTGTCTGTTGTACCATTGTGAATTTTTAATACTCTTAAGCAATCTGAAGGTAATGCGTAAGCATGATCATATTCAATTACTGGAGCTGTACTATTTTGAGCTAGTTGAACTCTTTTATGTAAACAGTTCCAAGCATGAGATCTAAATACTCTATTTCTTACTGGCTCATATCTTTGATTGCATAAACGAGCATTTTTAGTGTCGTCTGTTAAAGATGATATTGTTGATGCACCCAGCAAATTTAAAGCTGAATTACACATATTTACTACTGATGCCATTGATTATACTCCTTGAAGTTCCTTACATTCTATTTTGATAGCTAATTTGTTATCGTTAATTTCTTTAATTTCTAAAGTATTTAAGCTTTCATAAGCAGATTGATAACCAGCTCTTACACAAGAATAATAATCCTTAAATTGATAAGGTATTATTTTTTCTGAAAAACATTGTGGTTCTCCTTCAAACATACAGAGATGCAGAATTAGAACAAATTTTGTCATTTATGATATTGCAATCTAGGCGGCTTCCACTTTCGCTTCCACCGCCTAAAATTATTTATTAATTAACTGCGTAACTTATATCCCAAGATAAAGTTCCAGCTGTTCCGCCAGTTGCGTCAAACGTTATAGAAACATATAACATTCCTCCTGGATCTTCACTTAAGCCAGCTAATTCCCACAGCTTTTGTCCAGCTGTATTAATTGTAGCTACTTCATATCTAACGTCAGTCATTGCTGCAGCATCTGCTACTGAAGTTGCAAAAGCATCTTCATCGCCAACTGTGCCGTCATAGTTATGAACGCCAACATTGAATGTGCAAGTACCACCAAGTGTATCTGATCCAATTAAAAGTTTAGATATGGATGCTTTACTTGATATAGGTGCTAACAAAACAACATCGTCGTCTGTGCTATCGCCAGCAAGAAGTTCAACTGTACCTGAAGCCGTTCTTAAAACGCCATGCAATTCTGCAGCGTCATTAAAGACTTGAGGTGAAGCTAAAGCGTTTGCTACGAGGTCTGTATTTCTTGTAGTCATTTATATTCTCCTATGATTATTATTCGTTGCAAGGTATTTGAACTACAGCTTTTTCTTCCATTCTTACTGCGCCTAAAGACATAGCGTAATAAACTTGTGTACTGTAACTCTTATCTGCTCTTTCAGAAATTTGAGCTTTGATGTCACTTCCGATAGCAAGTTTAATTGCATCTTCTGTGTAAGCAAAAATTAATCTGTCGTCAGTATTAGTTGCGTCGAACTTTAGTCTTGTTGACATTATGAACTCAAATCCTAAGAATGAGTTTATATCTCCTTGAGCCAACGCCTTAACGGTGTTGAAATCAGAAGATGTTACTTGCGTAACTGCTAGTAGATCAGCAACTTGCTGTGGTCCACAACAAAGATAACGTTTTCTTGAACTGTCTATGTCATTGTTATCTAGGATCTTCTTCGCAGACAAAAGTTTAGCAATAGTCAAACCATCTGATTGATTTGAAGTTGCTGTTTTTTGCGTTGAAGGTAAAGGCGTAGATGTACCACCAGCTACACCAGTTGAAGCAGAAGCATTAAATGCTGTAATAATTACATCATCCATTGCTCTATTCATTGCTGCTGCTGCATTTTTTGCATAAGCTGAAGTTGGATCAACTAATGCTCTGACCTTATCTTGATCGTCGATTAAGTCTGCCCATTCGTAGTCTGAAAGACTAACTCTTCTTCTGCTATGTGGAGTATCGATTTGAGGTGTATCGCCATGTCTTGACGTTCTCAATACCGCTGCTGTAGAACCAATTTGTTCAAAGAACGCATTTTTTCCTACAATAGATTCCTCATCCACAGAAGATCTTAGTTTGCTACCCATTTGTTGTGATAGCAAGTTTACATTCGAAGAATATTGTTCAACGAATGAAGTTGTTATGTTGATACTCATAATAAGTACCTCCTCTATTTATGTTAGTTTAAGTTAAACGGATGATTAGCCTTGCGGATCTTCCTGAGATTTACATTCTGTAAATGTTAGTCTTTCCTAACGTCAACAAAGGTCTTACGATTGTCTTTGATTTTATTCGCCTAACTTACGTTAGACAAAACTCTTAAGCATCTACTTCGTTATTTTTTTTACGAATTAATGCTTGAACTTCATCAACTGATACAGCGTGTCCTGGATGTTTCTTATCCCAATATGCTGAACCTTGTTGTTGTAAAGCTGCAATTTGTTTTGTTATATCATTAGTCGTCATATAATCAGGAGTGTCTCCTTTAACTATATCATCTTCAGATAATTTTTCAGATAGATTGGCAAAAGCTCTTACTATTTTTGGATTATCTCCAAGCTTACTACCATCGGCTAACATTGTTGTATTTAAAAAGTCAGCACCTAAAGTAGCTGTGGCTAAGTTCCTAGCACCAGTTATTTTATTATCAAAAGTAGATCCAAACTCTTTACGTAGTTCTTGTTCAGATACTTTTCTGGCTTCTTCAGATTTAATATTCTGTTCATTAATTCCGTTATTAATAACATCATTATAATATTTCATAATGCCATCAGCTTGATTAGGAAGTAGTCCTAACTTAACAGCTTGTTCAGAAAAACTTTTTAAAGTATCTTCTGGTACTGCATGATCTTCTGGTAAAGAATATTTATAAGCATCAGCAGTTTCTGGACTACCTAATCTTTTATAAACTTCTTTCCAATCTTCATCAGTTGCGTGTTTATTCGGTACTGGAATTTTGTCTAAACCTACCATCTTCTGTGAATGGAGATATGATTTAACAAAGTCATCCATCTTACTAAAGTTTTGTAATGACTTCTCTTCTCTATATTCTTCTGGAATAAGAGATTTAAAATCAACAGTTGGTGTTGCTGTTGTTTCTGCTGGTTGTTCTGCTGTAAGCGTAGTTGTCTGCGTTACATCAGGTTGAACTACTTGTTCAGTTGTCTGATCCATAGATTACTCCTTATGATTGATCATGCTTTTTATAAATAACAGAACTGTTCTCTGTCCTTCGAAAAAAGCGGTCTCGTTAGTGTCGCCTTTAGCAAATGTCGTAACATTGTAAAAGCATCTTTTTTCAAGATCATCCATGACTGATTTAGCCTCGTCTGATCCAAAAACTATTTTGTAGTGTTTTATTAAATCTTTAAATTTCTGATTACTGTTGTTGTTGTTCTGCATTAGATACTGCCTGTATTGCTGGTGCTGCATTTCTAGCCATTTCACTTTCAGCCATTTGTTGTTGCGCTTCCATTTGTTGTTGTTGTGCTTGAGCTTTCTCTTCTGCTATTTGTTGAACTTCCGCATCTGATCTAATCATCGTAGCTGGTAGTCCAAGAATTTTTATTAAGTTTTTAATTAGTCCAGGAGGATCTATGTAATCCAATGTTGATGGTGCTAATTGAGATATGTTGCCAAATAATTCTAAACCTTTAACAATTGAATTAAGTTCTTCACCTCTTTGTGCAAGAGCCATTGGTGATACATACTCAACATCTATTTCTTGGTTTAATAAAATTTCTGGAGCATCTGGGAATAAACCATTTCTCATCATAATATTAAATATTCTAATAATCATTGGCTGTAATAATTCAGATTGTAATCTTCCTAATACTGGTCCTAGTATTCTCATCTTCTCTTGATTACGTTGAACAACTTCCGTTGCTGTCATGTTTCTATTTTCAGTAATTAATAATTGATCTACATGGAAAGTAGCAGAGATTGCTTTTCGTCTCTGATCTTCCATATTTAATCCTAACGGATTGTTTGCACCAATATTTAAAGTTTCAATTCTATCTCTTGAACCAGATCTATAATAATTAATAGAGCCTGGAGACATTCTAATTGGCATTAGCATACTGTCATCAGGTACTAGCAAAGGTGGATCAACTTGTTTAGCTGCCGCCTTCATACCTACTTCAACCATTTTGTTTAAAACTTTAACATCAGGTAAAGCATTCATACCTGGAGATCTTCCATAAATCTCATTAGATGCTTTTAAATATCTTGGAACTACATAAGGAAACTCTTTAAAGCCACCTTCTGAAATAATATGTCCAGCATCGTATTCAAAATAAACAGAAGTATAAGGCATATTCTGTTTATCCATTTTTCTTGGATTGTACATATCTCTTGGTTTAACAACATGGCATAAATCAATATCGTCAAATTGAGATTTCTTAAATATGTTTTGAGTTTTTGAACTTAGGTTTTCAATACCAAATTTTTCTACAGTTGCTTTAGCAGACATTTTAAATCTTCTGTAAATACAGTTGACCATGCCTTTAGCATCTTCTGAAATATATAATTCTTTTATATGTCTTGATGAAAACCGAACGATGTCATCTTTATCTTCTTCAATCTGTAAACAAGATGTACCAAAAGCAATTAGATCAAAATAACTTTCAAATACTTCTTGCTGAAAGTTAGATCTTGATATTGCAAGATACATTTTATCAGTAACATCTTCTAACCATTCTCTAGCTTCATCATCTTCATTAACTACTGTTTCTTTAAATCTTAAACCAAACCATCTATTAACTGATGATGTTAGCATTCCATGTAATGAGCTAGCTAACAATTCCATTGAATGGATCGCTGTACCATCGAAGATCACAGTATGTCTTTTATCGCCTTTAGGTCTATTTAATGTAATATCGGCTTTACGAGGAAACATATAATCAGCTACCTCTTGCCAATGAACTTCCCAGTTAGATCTCTTCTCCATCAATTTAGATAGATTATTCTTTAATTCTGCTGCTAGTTTTCGTTTGTCTTGTTCTTGCATATTATCCTAATAAAGTTTTTTTACTTAATTTGTAATCTTTGGCTAAAGTTTTTTTGTTAATATTGGTTATGCTTCTACCTTTTCTTTTATTAGCTAAGAGAATTTCATCCGCTGACATTTCTGTTGTTGTTGGTCCTTTAACATTGTTAGCAGCTTCTTTTTGAATTTCACCTGGACCTAAAATTGTTGCACTTCCTGTTGAAGCTTTAGCAAGTTCTATTCCTTTAGGTTGATTGTCATTACCATTAGTAAAAGGATTTTCTTTATAATCTCTTTTTTCGTCAGCATCATTATATCCGTAAGCTTCACCACCATAACCATCTTTATTTTTTTTTTTAGAATTACTTGTAAGACTTCTTAATATAGCTCCAACAGTTCCGCCTGTTGCTACAAACTTTGCAACTTTACCAGCACCACTTCTTACAGCGTCTCCAATTTTACTGGTTGACTTGCTAGTTCTATGATCTCCACTTCCACCACTTCTACCTTCATTAAATCCGCCCATAAATTATCCTAGTAAAGTTTTTTCACTAATCTCTGCATCTGCATCGTTAAGACCAGAACTAGTTGTTAATATTGTAGATCTTCTACCCATTCGTTTATTTTCTGCACGTCTCATTTCTTCCGCTAGTCTTGCTGTTTCTTCAGGACTATCGACTTCAGGTACATCCTCTACTTTAGGCATAATGAATTGAGGTACTGGAGGCATCTTCGGCGTAAATATTTTGGCAATGAATGACATAATTATATAATTTGGTAACTGCTTTCAGCTACTCTTTGTAAGTTTTTGTTAGTTGTTTTATTTTCATCTAATGCAGTTGCTAATACTCTTAAAGCATCACACATATGTGAACTGAAATCGTGAACTGGTTTTGATTTAAAAATTCTTTCCTTGTCATTAAACTTTCTATGATAGTGACGTAAGGCTATTAAAAGATCTGCACAGTTATTACTATCGATCTTACATCTTGGTAAAATCATCTTAACTGCATGGATGCCGTCTTCTAATAATATTCTTGGAGCAATTCTAAATCTAACTCCGAG
>FUWD013231047.1_pt1 | contig 14358 bp, 15 predicted proteins | sample 1063281 | NCBI WGS metagenome assembly FUWD01 (sample SAMEA79048168, study PRJEB19326) | metagenome | biome: marine | reverse complement strand
GAAAAGTCTTGTGCAATCCACAAGAAATTGGGAGAGCATGTCATTAAACGCACTGACAGAAGCCATTTCTTATATTAGACATGTAATCTTTAAGTTTAAAAAGGTTCATTAGAAATACTCTCACGTTGTCCAACACCGTTAGACACTATGAAGAATACGAGAATAGCATTTAGGGCAGCTGGTTTGGTATACTTGTTGAGCTCTAGTTTACCCTCGTTGTTCAGTTGAGCCTTGACATGAATGTAACCAGCGGTTATAACCGCAGCGACGAGTGCGGCGCTCATAGGATCTCTGAGATAGTCGGATAACTCCATTTAATTATACGCAGTTTTTTTTACACGGTGATCGGGTGCGTCACCGAAAAGAACACCATCATCCTCCACATCTTCGGCGGCCTGAGGTGGAGCAGATACTTCCGACATTGGCTCCATATATGACTCAGGCTCCATCGCAGGCTCTGGAGCCTGAACACCTGGGACAGTCTTGAATTCGTTCTCTAGACCGGTGGGTTGAACCTGTTCCTCCCCACCCATCATGGGTTCGTTTTCGGGGAGAGGTTCCGCCTCTGGCATCGCCTCTGGTACCTCCTCCGATCCATCAAAAACATCGGGGTCCTCAGTGTCTTGAACCTCACCGTCAAGGTCAATATCACGACTCTCTTGTGACATGTAGGTCTGAAGAATCTGTTGAACAGGGATGAGCTCCTTCACAGTGGACTCGATGCAAGTAGAAATACGCTGAGTGAGCTGTTCATCGCGGACATATTCACTCTGTTCATCGTGGAAGATGTAGGGATCCTTGTAGAGGTCCTTGGCAACATTGTTGTAGCAGGTCTGGATGAAAACCTCATTGGTTGGAAGTTTGAGACTGATTTTCTTATTGTCACTCTTGAGACGGACCGCTGATAGAATCTTAGTACAGGCAACGAAAACCGCCGCTAGGAGGTCGTTGAACCACGCACAACGATCCGCGATGTTGCTTGTGTGGTTAGCAGACATCTGGTTGGACCAATTGGGAACCTCTTTGAGAACTTTTTGAAACATAATTAGGGTTTTTCGTCCTTTAGAAAGCTTCGTCGCTTCGTCGTACATATCCTGAAATACTTCAATCATAACTGGACACATAATGAGGTAGAGTTGCCCTAAGTACTCACGCTTAGCCTCTACCAATACATTTAAGTTATCCATTTATCATTGAGTGTGTTTTTATTACTAGCCTTCCTACGCACTTCTCCTGTACTTATCCGCCATTTTCTTCAAGTTCATGAGGTCTGGGAAGTCCGGTTCTTCTGATTCAACATTCTTATCTTTAGTCTTTTTGGGTACCACCCATGACACATAGATGTCATATTCACTTACGAGTCTCACATCAAATCCACCCAACTTAAATTGTCGTGCCACGTACCGCGCTGCTGCCGATCTATCAAATGTGGGACAGCCGATAACAAATGTAGGTACTGTCAAAAATACCTGCTTGTGACCGAGTTCAACACATTGTTTTATTTTACGAGCAAACTGTTCATATATTCGTGTATATATGTCCTTCTTGATCTGTTTTTTCCTGTCATCAATCCTTGCTACATCATTGATGCTGATCATTACAATTACTGCAATTTATTTTTAGCCATTTCTAACTCACCGAGGGTGGGTGTAGCCTTCTCCTTGACAAGATCGTATTTTACGAAATCCTTACCTGAAGCACTTCCACGAAAGGGCGATTTCAGAGCTGATTCACTTCAAGTGGTTGTGTGCGGAGAGAGGTCACTTCACATTTCCGTTTGTGACCTCAAAATAAGCCGCAACTGTAAAACCAAAGGAGAATCCACTGTTTTTAACAGTCATGAATACACATTCATAGATCTCCTTATCTTCACCAACATACTTTTGGACGTTGACAGTCTCGATAATGTATGTACAGAGACCAGTACGCTTAGCGATCTCCTTGTTGGTTTGGAGGACAAATTCTTGCATCATGTCATTGTCAATACTGACTTCCGCCTGGCGGTACCCAGAGAGGTTGGGTTTGGTATCGTCCAAACGGATACGACCAGTTGGTTTAGTGTGTCCTGAAAATCCAAATATTTCCGTGAATGGCTCACGGCGAACCGTGAGTAGCAGGACAATGGCAATAAGAACAATTGTCAAAGACCAGTTCATCATCTTTACTACTATGCGTTAATTTTTTTTTACAAAATACCCCTATACATATTAGATGTCTCTACTGATATATAGCCCCAGATGCAAACACTCTATGGAAGTTATTGACTACGTAAACAGACAACCACAGTTGAAGCAACTTGTTGGTTATCATAACATAAACACTCAGGGTATTCCACCTGCATACAAAAACAAAATCACACGAGTCCCCACCATGCTCACTAAGAATGGTAAGGTTCTCGTAGGCGGTGAAATAAAAAACTGGTTGGACTCCCTCCTCCCTAATAAGGAAATTGGTAACTGGGGCTTCGGTGGATCCTGTTCCATGACGACTCTCGATGATGATGAAAACGAGTCCGAGATGTTCACCCTGGATTCCTATGGTCAGTCTCTACAGCCAGCTATGACACGAGAACTCGAGGAAAAGATTAGTAAAGATGTCAGTAAAGGAGTTGCCTATTCAGACCAAACTAATTAAAGATAAACGCGGAATATTTAGTAATATGAAATTGGTAACAATTCAGGCATCTGCTATCAAATCAACATTTGAAGTACTCAAAGATATTCTAAATGATGTGAATATCTACTTTCGTCCACAGGGTATGTACATCGTCACACTGGATACAGCGAGGACATCTCTGATTGATATGTTCCTCGCTGCTGACAACTTTGAGGAATATCACTGTGATCAAGAAGAGATTATCGCTGGTATTAACATATCAAACACTTTCAAACTTCTAAAGACCATCACAAATAATGATGTTCTCACAATTGCAATCAACTCTAAAGAGTATATGGATATTGAGATCACGAGTGAATCAAAGAAAACGAGTACAAAGTTTCAACTCAAACTCCTGGATATCAACGAAAGTCGTATTGAAGTCCCAGATGTTACCATGACGAGTAACACCATCCTACCCTCTGCAGACTTTCAGAGACTCTGTAGAGATATGTCAAACATCGGTATTGAAATTGAAATTACCAGGATTGGTAAAGAACTTAGGCTCCGATGTGAAGGTGACTTTGCAAACCAGGAGACATGTATTGAATGCCCTGAAGATAGCCCAGAGATTAAGGGTCTCTATAGTCTGAAGTACCTGAATATCTTTACAAAGGCGACGAGTATGTGTGCGTCTGTGCAAATCATGCAGGAAGAGGGTAACAGATTCCTAATTCTAAAGTACAATGTAGCAAATCTGGGAGAAGTGAAGTTTTATCTCGCGACAAAGGTGTCTGATGATATGTAAATATTTATGGAATACGGAGATCGTCCGTAGAGTTTTGGGTTGTTAAAACGACCTTTTTCATACCTAACGAATTGGTAAGCATAATTTTTGGGAACCTCGTCTCAAGGGTTTTCCTGGTGTAGTACAAAAAGTCTTCTAGACGTACCTTCTGACCATGAAAATCGTTTCTAGGACCGGCGTAACGCTTAACCTTCTCCGTGATGTCCACTTGAGGTTTATCATCGTGATCAACAATCCACGCGTGTCGTAGAGGAATGCTAAAGATCATATTATCCTGTTCACATTTTCCAGGTACAAAGTTAATATCTTGTGTGATAGCCTTGTAAATTTTCCCATTGTAATAATATTTCACACGAAGAATAAGGTTGTTCACATTTTGAGGAACGATTGTGTTTCTAAAGGGTTTGTTAGTTGCATAACAGTGGTATTCATCTAAATACCATCCTTCCATGACCTACCCTCTTGTCCCAAATTCATCTTCATTTTTATTTCATGTCATGATCAACTTTGTACTCAAGTTCCTCTGATATAATACTATAATCACTTGGTGTAGTTATCATTTTATAAAAATATATAAGGGTACTTAAAAGTTTGAACAACATTCCTAACTATAATGGAGGGTAACTTTTTAAGTAGGTACGAAAATAAAATTGATGTTTGGACGGCTCTAATAAAGGATGATCCTGTAAACAAGAAGAAATATCATAGTGATATGTCCGATTATATCATTAGTTGTATGCCATATATGACTCTGTATGCTGATACGACGGAAGATGAGATCAACACAGATAACGTATTCAATGTAAAGGAGACTGTAGGTCTGAAGAGGAAAGATATTTTCAACGAGTACTTGATAAAAGTTGAAAAACAGAATCTCGCAAGACCAATCGAATATAATAGATTAGATGAATGCCCAACTTGTTCCTATAGTAATGTTATTCACGTTCAAGACACAAGTGATTTGGTTTGTGATGCTTGTGGTTTGATTTTAGCAACCTTAATTAGTGAAGAATTAACATATAAGGAAGAACAAGAGACTTCTGAGAAGATTATCAACTACAGTTATAAGAGGGAGAATCATTTCAATGAATGGTTAAGTCAATTTCAGGCACAAGAAATGACAACAATACCCCCGGAAGTCATGGATCAGTTGAGGACGGAACTCAAAAAAATGAAGATTCAAAAGTTGGATGAGATTACACATGCAAAGATTAGAGGTCTTCTAAAGAAGTTGAGACTTAACAAGTACTACGAACATGTACCGTACATCACGAATATTCTCAATGGTATCAAAGCACCTTCTATGTCACAAGATCTCGAGGAGAGGTTACGTCTAATGTTCAAAGATATTCAAAAACCATTTGATAAGAATTGTCCTCACGATAGAAAAAACTTTTTGAGTTACTCTTACGTACTCTACAAGTTTTGCGAACTTCTAGGTGAAGATGAATATCTTCAATATTTCCCACTCCTCAAGTCCAAAAGTAAGCTATACGCCCAAGACCAAATATGGAAAAATATTTGCGAAGATCTACAATGGGAGTTTATCGCGACGATCTGAGTTTAAAGATGTGAAAGTCTTTATTGCTATATGAACTGCCCAAACTATGACGTATGTTTCAAACAGTTTAAACCCGGACTGAAAGTATGTACGAGTTGCTTTTGGAGATTCAAGAATCAGGTTTTAGAGTTTAAGGATGATATGGAATGCCCCGTTTGTCTAAAAGTTAGGAAGTGTGTGAAGTTTAGGAAGTGTGATCACTTCGTGTGTACATCCACGTGCTTCCCCCGCCTTCACACATGTCCAATGTGTGGTTAAAGATTTTGAACACATCTAGGATAATGAACGAGTACGAGAAGTTCTGTGTAGAGGAAGCTGAGTATCATCTACAGAGAGCCCGCGAGCTTTTGACGGAAGGTCTCATGGACCCTAAGAAGTACCACGACGAGTCTAAAGAGTTTTATAAAATGTTGGCGAAAGTTCTACCCTTCATGGTGTGGATACAACATAACGAATCTCTACATCACGATCCTGAAATGGAGGAAAATTTATCAGATACGCCTTCTTCAAGCCAGTCAGATTCAAGTAATTACGAGCCTGAATCTCATTCTGATCACTGAGAGTTCTAATAGTTTTAAACTCTAATATGATCTCATTATTAAGTATCATATCAATTCTTAAGTTTCCAATTACATGATCCTTGAAAGGAATTGTAACTATACGTTCAGTTTCATAAGGAATACCTGCTTTACGTAGTAAAACTTCCATACCATTATGGTATACACGCTCGGAAAACCCAGGTCCGAGTGTGTATACTTCTTTAGCCAGAGTAGCAATTTCGTGTCCCTCTAACATTACTTTACTTTCTTACTCTTCGCTTTAACAATCTTATTTATAAAATTGTTTGCGAGGTGGATTAAAACGACCATACGTGAATACCACAGACTTCATTCTATTATGAGTACATAATAGAATGAAATACTTAAAGATTAATGTATATATCGTAGTAAGAATGTCTTTTCATCACTTTGCACATGATTTTGTATATTGGGACACCGTAGAAAAACACGAGACGATTAAAAATGAAATTTTACCTGAAATAATGAAGAAGAATGAAGAACGAAAAAATAATCCTTTTGATTCATCTGTATTCAATACGAGTTTTTTTAGGGATAATAGAATGATGTCTGAAAATGCCTTCTTAATGAAGGAACATATAATAAATGACGTAATATTCAAACCCCTTACAAATATGATAAAAAAGTATAACGATTTAAAAATAAATCATATAGGCCCCGGTATATCTATAGTGCAAAGTGGATGGTGGAATCTGTATGAAAAGAATGGATTTCAGGAGATGCATGTACATAAATCTCAACCACTTGTTTTAGATAACAGAATATTTTACCCGTCGTTTTCTGTCATTTATATTTTAAATGACGAGAGTGATGATAGCAACATTCTCTTCAAAAAGGATCATGTTCCGATGACAAAACCCATAAACGATTATACATTTAAGACATCGGATGAAAAAAATGTCAGAGAAGGAGTCGTGATGATATTTCCATACGATTTAAATCATATGGTAATACCATGTAAAAAGTCGGGTAGGGTTACAATCGCTTATAATATTTATTCTACTTGGGAAGCGCCGTAGGGGTGTTTATTAACCCAGAGATTGCACACCCACTTCTCACCAGACTTTACAGGTGCCCCTCCGTGTAAAGCCTTAGAAGTCATGAGTTCATAGTTGTCCAGTGTATGGAAGAAGAGAGCATCACCTTTGTTCAATTTATACTTTCTTCCCAGGTTGGAAATATAGTTTCACCTCCCTCGTAGTCATCATTTAGAGCGAGAATAATTGTGTACATCCTCTTGTTTCCCTTTGTATCACTGAAAGTATCCTGATGTGGGTGATAAAACCCACCCGACCCGTACCTCAATACCTGCAGTTTCTCACAATTTTTCAGGGGTCTGTCAGTGAGATTGACACATCTCTGGGTAACACGATTTACGATGGGATCTTCCAATTCCATCCACGCAGTTTCACTGTCTCTCATAGTCTTGTCAACGATTCCATTCGCCGCAATTGTTGACGTAGAGAGTTTACTCTCAGCTTCCTTCTTGATGTGATTAATTTCCTCCTCTGACAGAAAGTTTGGTATCACCATAGGCTTCTGATAGGTTGGTATCAAATACCACACCAGAAATAGTATGAATAATAAAAGTATCATCTTACATTTAGTGTAGATAAATATTGAGAGGATGGATACATTTGTATCTTATGCGGATAGTACCGATAACATCGTTCGCGTATTCAATCAGTTTTTTACAGATACCTATAATTTCCGGGTACTTCTCTTGTTCAATAACGTATTGTCTTAGGAGGTCTCCACCTGTGTCTATTACCATTCTGTAAATGTTGTTTATATCTCTGTACCGCTCCCTCTGTTTATCACGTCTCTGGAGTTCCTTTTTGAAAAATTGATCTTCAATTTCATTGAGCATATAGGCTACTCTGAGGTATCTGTTATCTCCATCATATATGTCTCCATATCTGTAGATAATTTCCCGGTCTAGAAAGTTTAGAGTAGTTGCGAAACGCGTGATATTTTCGGGTGCACCCATCTCACGAAGTTCTCTAAACGTGGGGATTCCACCACATGGTATGTCTCCATGTTCCCTAGATGATATACGACCCCTCTTGAACTCCATGTAATGGGGGTTATGGATTCTACCCGTTTCTACCTGACCGGTGTGCCAATCAAACGCTGTGTGACAGTCTGGGCACCACATTTGACGACATCCACTTAATTTCTGTATCATAGTGCCACACTTTGGACATGGCTTTGTGTCCTTCTTCAAAAGTGTCATGGTTTTTACGGCATCTTGGTCACACACGTGACCTTCTCCCACCTCTTCGTTACAGTGTTCACAAAAGTGACGGTCGCAGAGACCACAGAACCATTCCTCATTCATAAACCCTTTACATTCCGATGTAGGACATTTACGAATAAACTTTCTGGGTTCTTCACCCACTACGAGTTCACCACCATTACGAAGTCTTTCAAGTTCTCTATGTGTATCCTCCATTTCACCCCTCAACTCATTTATAGGTTCCGGTATTTCCCTTATTGTATGTTGACCCATGTAAAATCCATATCTCCGATGAAGTTCTAAAAGTCTACCCCTCTGTTCGTTTATGATTTTGTATAGTTTACGCATGGCCATAATCCTCTCAACTTCTGGTTGTGTTTCTGGCATTCTCACCTTTTCCCTTTCGAATAAAATAGTCTCTCTGTGACGACGAATTTCGGTATTACGAAAGTACTTTGTACACCAAGTATCTACAAATTCCCTATTCCATGTATTTTTACATCCCATACAATGCGGATCATCGGATATGGAAAGTAGATATCTCTGTGAACACATACGACAACTCTGTAAATCACAGAAGGGACATTCAACCTTTTTGTGATTTATTTTATTTATATTTTCACAACAAACATCACAATTTTCCATTATGAAGAAATTGCTTTAAGTCTTTAACTTTATATCCTACGACGGACAGCCTGTTGCTTCTTCTGTGTCGCTTTTACACCCTGCCCGGTGGACCTGGCGATTTTCTTATTCTGTTTTCGTAACGCAGCCTTAGCGTCCTTCTTCTTCTGACCCTCAAGCATTGCTACACGTCGTCTCTCACTTTCGTCGCGAAGAGTTTGAGCTTTTGCTCTCTCATCTTCAACTTTGTTCCTGTCCACCTTTTCTTTCAGGGATTTAGCCTCAGCGTTAGCCCTCACTTTTACTCTCTGCTCCTTTTCCCTCATTTGTCGGTTCCTCTGTGCCTTTTTCACAGATACACTACGACGCTCAGCTTCCTCCCGGTTCTTCTTTTTCTGAGCTAACAATTGTTCTCTCCCGTCTTGTACCCTTTTTATATTTGCACCAGTTCGCTTCATCCTCTCGGCAGTCGTCTCAGTACCGAATATATTTTTAACACCTTCAGCAGTCTGACCACGGTCACGACCTTGTTTAGAACCCAAGTTACGTGAAGCCGCTATACGCTCTGGACCAGTTTTCATATTACCGATTTTCTGTTGATTCTTTTCAACTTCAGCCGCTTTTTTTACAGCATTCGTCATTGTTTTCATTCTAATATTTTGAACAGCCTGTTTACCAGCCTTTCTAAAGAGTGGGTTATTGGTAGTCGTTGTTTTTGCAAACTCTTTTTCAGTACTCCTCTTTTGCGCATTTCGTAGAATGCTACTCGAGTTATTCCCACGGTTGAGTCTAACCATGAATTCCTTTCTGTTAGACCTATTGAGACCATTCATACTCTGAAGCTTTTTAGCTACGTCACCTATAGCTTTACCCTTATCTGAAGCGACAAGTTTAACCATTTTCTTTACATCTTCATACATCTCATTATAATCCTCCTCCTCCCTGAAAGGATTACCAGCGCGACTTTTTAGATTCGTAATTCGTTTGTTGGTATGCTTGGAAATTTCATTAAGAACTTTTTTACGCTTGTCAAGTCTCCGTTTGCGTTCGGCTTCATCACGTTTCTTAACGGTATTATCAGCATTTTTCATAACGGTGCGTACATCTTCACCCTTCGCAATTCTATTCATGAGAAGTTTACGATTGTCGCGCTCCAATTTGTTCATAGATTGAAGCTTTTTAGCGGTATCACCTGTTACCTTATCACTTTCACCCCTCTTAGCCTTGATGTTTTTAGCTAATTCCTGCTTCCTCTTTACGATATCGTTCGCCATCTTCATGACAAATCTAATCTGACCACGACGCTTGTCTTCAGCGATTGGTGCTTGTTCAATTTCCTTTCTAAGTTTGATTTTTTCATCTAGAAGACGGTCAATACTTTGAAGTTCTTCTGGTTTAGTAGCCTTACGAATTGCATCTTCCCAACCTCTCCCTCCATATACCCAATGTACCTGTAATCTCACGAGTTACTTTATTGAGCAGAGGTTTCTTCTCCATAACCTTTTTACGGGCATCATCAAATATGGTTTCATTTTTTGTGTCATCCCACCTCTTCATAAAAGTGATGATGTTGGAACCATTCAATCCAATATTCTTGAGCTTGAACTCAACCCCATTTCTGATTTCCTTCTGTTTATTCTTCCTCTCTTGATTAAGTTTCTTTGCGTTAGCCAAGACCTTTTCAGCACCATTGGTTTGGAGACGATTCATCAACTTCTTACGATTATCTCTCTCAACAGTTGTCAACTTGGAGAGTTCATTTGCAACATTTTTGATACCCTTATCACGAGTTTTCTTACCCTCTTTTCTCTCCATGTCAAGTTTCTCAGCAGCTGCCAAGACATCCTTAGGAACTTTATTTTTGAGACTATTTATGAATTTAACTCTCTCATCCACTGTGATATCTTTGAGACTTTTGAGTTTTCTCGTGGTTTCCATCTTTATTCTCTCACCCATCATCCTCTCACTTTCTTTCTCAACATTCACAATTCTCTTGATTGGTCTCGTATTAACATGGGGTTGTAAAAGTTGTCTGATATACAAGTCCTTTCTAGCTTGTGGAATACGAGCGTCACGAATGTAGAACCGGAGGGTATCCTTATCTTTCTCATTGTCTTTATCTTTTGCTTTGGAAGTGGCAACCACGTTCTCAAACTTAGCTCCATTCTAAGGAAACTGGACATGTAATCACTCATTTCTGGTGATGTAAGATGCTTGAGACCCTTTAGATGTTTACTCAAACGTTCTTCATCAACCTTCCTAGATTTTATTTCCTTCTTTTTATTTTCCTCTTCTTTCTTACGATCCGTCTCAATCCGTCTATTCTTTACAGCTTTGTTCATACTCGTAGCATCACGTTTGATACCCTCAATGTCCGTGTTAGCAGTTGTCACCTTTGCTAAGAAACCCTTTCGGTTCTCTGGTCTAAGATCATTTAGGGTGTTCAAGAACACACTGACATCCGACTTTTTAGCTGCGAGTTGATCATTACGAGTCTTCAATTGAGTGTTGAGATTGTTCACTTCACCCTTTATAGAGTTCATGTTAGTGTTTAGTGTCACACGACCTATAAACGACTTCTTATTTTTATCATCTAAACGAGTGTTCTTCATATGAGCACGTAATTGGTCTTTCTTGGAGTTTACAAGACTGGCGGTGGACACCGATTTCATCTTATTGGCATCAGCCTTAAGACGGATGAGGGTTGATCTACCATCATTTAACTTCTCAAGAAGTTGGGTACCGTTGATACCCAAACTATTTATATAGTTGGAAAGTTCCTGGCGTTGTTGGGCCTTGTTCTTAATCGTCGCGTTAACTTGGGTTGCGCGATTCTTTAGGGTCCCTAAGTTATATTTTTGACTATCGTAGTTCTTGAGAATCTTCTTCTTATCGGTGTTTCCAACGTCTAGAGTATTCATGTAGTCAACGAGCTCGGAACGATTTTGAGCTCTCTTCTCAGTGGCCATCTTTTTCCTGATTTGCTCAACTTCCTTCAACATAGAGTTCAATGTAACATTTTGAGTCTCAAACTTATCAATCACATATAACTGACTGTTTTGGTTGAGACCGTTCATGGACTTCTTGAGGGTGTTGATTTCCCCACCTCTCTTCGCAGTCTTCTTAAACTCCTGAAGTTGATTGGCTTCGTTCCTGACATTGTTGTACGTTCTCGTAATATTTTCCAATAACTTCTGTTTGTCTTCCTTGGTTAACAGGTTCAGTGTGTTTATGTACCTAGATAATCCTTCACGTTCTTTCTTGCGTTCGAGTTGTGCCTTCTTATTAGATTGAAGTTGATTGGCTTCGTTTCTGATACTGTTAATATTTCTAGAAACATTGTCCAATAACTTTTGTTTATTCGTTTTGTTCAACATGTTCAAACCATTGATATATCTAGACAATTCCTCAAACTCCTTCTTACGTTCACTTTCCGCCCTCCTAATTTCTTGAAGCTGGTTGGCTTCATTCCTGACACTGTTAGTGTTTCTCGTATTGTTAGAGAGTAACTTCTGTTTATTGTTCTTCGTAAGCTTGTTAAGTGTATTCAAGTATTTGATCATATCTTGACGCTCCTTCTTACGTTCACTTTCCGCCCTCCTAATTTCTTGAAGCTGGTTGGCTTCATTCTTAACATTGTTAGTGTTTCTCGTATTGTTAGAGAGTAACTTCTGTTTATTGTTCTTCGTAAGCTTGTTAAGTGTATTCAAGTATTTGATCATATCTTGACGCTCCTTCTTGCGTTCACTTTGAGCCTTCTTGTTTACCTGAAGCTGGTTGGCTTCATTCTTAACATTGTTGTATGATTTAGAATTGTTAGCCATCAACTTATTTTTGTTAGAATTATTCAACATGTTTAGGGTGTTGAGATATTCCATGAGTTCACGGCGAATCTTCTCACGTTCCTCAGTATTCTTCTTACTTTTGAGTTGTTCAGCCCTTTTACGTAACCTGACATTGTTGCGAGGGTTCACGTCAAAATTCTTTAGAACCAAATTTTTATCATTTTGCTCTAGACCTAAATTAGTCATAAAGAGAGCAAGCTGATTCCTTCTATTTTGAATCCTGTCAGTCTCTAGTTGTTTAGCTTCTTGTAAGATTGCATTCGCGGTTGAAGTATTGTTACCAAACTTTTCCATAAAAGATTCACGGTTTTGGTTTGTTATGTCAAGATTGACTAGAGATCTAAGCAATTTCTTCCTTTTTTCCGCTCTATTCGTGTTATTTATCTCTTTCTTCAATGCATTAGCTTCTCTTTTAAGAGTACCAAGATTAGCAGCTTTATCGTTTAGAGCCTTCACAAGAGAACGTTTTTTATCATTGTTCAAACCCAAGTTATTAGCATACGCCGATAACTCATTTCTCTCCTTGTCGCGTCTCTCCTTGGCGCGTTGAAGAGCAAGGTTCGTCGCACTTTTCTTGAGAGAATTCCAATTTGTATAGTAACTATCGAGTTTTTCCGTTATATCAGATTTATTTTTAGCAGTGAGGTTCCCAAGAGTGTTGAGATAATTCATAAACTCACCCTCTTCTTGGACAAATATCTCTTGTTTCCTTGTTTCTACAATACCAGATGCACGATTTTTAAGAATTTGTGCATTAACGTTCGTGTTGTTGTACTCTTTCAATAAATTCTGAGCATTTTTTTGATAAATGTTCAATCCTTTCAAGAACTTGAACAGATCGTCGCGCATCATAGCTCTCTGTTGTCTTGATTTTTGTCTAACATAAGTGTTTGCTTCTTTTTTGATAGCATTCGAGTTATCAACATTCCTGTTAAATTTGTTTAGTAATTGCAACTGTTCTTGATTCGTAAGACCCATATCAGATATGTAATTCTGAAGTTCTTGTCTCTTTGTCATCCTTTGTTGAGACTTTTTGTTTTGAATAAATGCATTTGCATTCGCCTTTACAGTATTAGCATTGACATTACTATTGAATTTTTCAAGGAATTTACTCTTCTCAATATTGGTTAGACCCAACTTGTTTAGATGAACCGAAAGAGCAAATCTATTCTTGTTCCGCTTTTCCTTAATCTTCATTTGAAGCTTGGCATTTGCCAACTTTCTTCCTTCATTTAGGGACGGATCTTTATTCAAAATGTTTACCTTATCATTCACATTAAGACCCAACTCGTTGATGTAGTTTTCCAATTGTTTCCTGTTTTGGTTCTTTTTGTTTTTACCCTGTTTTTCCTGTAATTTCACATCGGCCAATTTTATTTTCTGGTTGATTGAAATATTTTGATTCATAATACTTCTCTTCGTATTTACATTCAGACCTAGTCCATTGATGTAGTTTTCCAAATCATTCAGATTACGAACCTGTTGATTTTTGGATTGTTTTTCCTGTAATTTCACATCGGCCAATTTTATTTTCTGGTTGATTGAAATATTTTGATTCATAATACTTCTCTTCGTATTTACATTCAGACCTAGTCCATTGATGTAGTTTTCCAAATCATTCAGATTACGAACCTGTTGATTTTTGGATTGTTTTTCTTTCAGTTTAGCATTGGCCATCTGCTTACCTGCGACGAGAGTAGGATTTTGGTTTAGTATGGAAACCCTCGTATTTACATTCAGTCCCAAACTATTGATGTATTCTTCCAACTCTTCCCTGTTTTGATTCTTTTTGTTTTTACCTTGTTTTTCTTTGAGTTTAGCATTGGCCATCTGCTTACCTGCGACGAGAGATGGGTTCTTGTTCAAGATACCACTTCTGTTATTGATATTGAGTCCCAAACCATTGATGTACTCTTCCAACTCCCTCCTATCTTTTGCCACCTTCTCACCTGCAATTTTCTTGGCGATTCCATTAGCGTTAGCTTTGAGAGTATTGAGGTTTGTGTTTTCAATACGTTTAACAGCTTCTGTTTGTTCTGGTTACCAAGTTAAGAGTATTCATGTGCGACAAAGTTTCGCCTTTTTCTCAGAAATCTTACCACTTCGCA
>FUWD012846011.1_pt1 | contig 14358 bp, 14 predicted proteins | sample 1063281 | NCBI WGS metagenome assembly FUWD01 (sample SAMEA79048168, study PRJEB19326) | metagenome | biome: marine | reverse complement strand
CGGGAGTCCTTTTGTTGCTTGAGCGGGTGATGGGAATTTCGCGTCGCGTACTCGCCGTCGCTCGTCCGCTCCTTGTCCACGGTGACGCTGAATGCTCCTTCGGTCGCATTCATCGGCGCTCTCCTGCGCCGCCTTTCTGCTGAAAGGCGGCTTGTTTCGCTGTCACCGGTTCGATTCCCATCACCCGGCAAAACAAAAGACTCCCGAAAACGGGAGTCTTTTGTTTGCTTGAGCGGGTGATGGGAATCGAACCCACCTCCTCAGCTTGGAAGGCTGATATAATAAGCCACTATACGACACCCGCTTTTCTCCCGTCTTTTTTTCCCGTTCACTCCCTTTTCGCCTCTTCTCATCACTTCGATACCTGACCGGATATTCCGGAAAGCCCGACGAAGGGATCGATATGGATATCCGCCTCGGAAATCCCCATTTCGAGGAGCATCGCTTTCATCGAATCGGCAAATCCCGGAGCACCTATGACATAGTAAAGCGAATCCCGCCATTCTGGCAAGTGTGTCTGGATCATATCGCCCCGTATATACCCCCGCTCCTCTCCGGAGACGGACGGCGGAGTACTCTCTTTCGTCAGTGTCCAGACATAGGTGAAATCACGGAGCTTTAATCCGAGGAATTCTTCGTGAAACGGGGCGTCCGAAAGAAACCGATTCGAGTAAAAAAACGCGAATTTCCGATGATCGTCCTTCGCAGCCTCGTCATAGAGCATCGATCGGGCAGGCGCGACCCCGACGCCCCCGGACAGGATCGCAATCGGACGGGTGTCGCCGTCCGGAATGGTGGCATGTCCGAGAGGTCCGCTGACCGAGATCGTTTCTCCGACGTTCAGATCCCATATCGTCTTCTTGAATCCCGTGATTCCCTCCCGCATGACGAACATCAGTTCATCCTCGACCGGAGCGGAGGCGAGCGAAAGGGGTCGCATCCCGGCGCGGATATCCGGCTCGACAAGCCGCTCCGCCGGAATGCGGAGTATCGCATACTGTCCCGCGCGGAACGAATACCCTTCTGGCTTCGAAAAATAAAACGCACGGGTCCGATCGGCGACCGCCTCGATCCGAAGCAATGTGATGGGGAAAAAATCCATAGGTTTCATTCGAATCATGTCGGGGCACTCGGAATCGAACCGAGACTACCTACTCCCAAGGCAGGCGTACTACCACTATACTATGCCCCGATAAATAAAACGTCACGTGATGAGGCGAAACTTTCGCCATACCAAGCTCGTTCGTCACGAGCATGGAATCGCCCCGCATACGCGGGGCGCCCGGCGAATGCCCGGGCGAACCGAGACTACCTACTCCCAAGGCAGGCGTACTACCACTATACTATGCCCCGCTCACCGCAAACCTACCATTCAGTCTACGGACTCCAGTGAAAAAAGCAACATCCCGCCCTTCCGGACGGGATATTACCCTATCTTTTTTCGTCATCCTCATCGTCGGAACCGGTCCCATGAAACCGTCGGACCGATTCCTCCGATGCGGGTCCGCTATTTGACCGCTTCTTTAAGGGTCTTACCGGCGGTGAATTTCGGAACGGTCATGGCCGGGATGGTGATCTTGGCCTTGGTCTGGGGATTGATACCCTCGCGGGCGGCGCGAGCCGAGACGCGGAATGTTCCGAAGCCCGTGATCGTCACCTTGTCGCCCTTGCGGAGCGCGTTGGTAATCTCATCGACCATCGTTTCGATGATCGCCTCGACATCCTTCTTCGAGAGATCGATCTTTCCGACGATCGCGGAGACGAGTGCGTCCTTGTTTACATTTGCCATCGTGTTCACCTGCCTTTCTAGGATCATGTCCCGGACGGACCGGGAACTGTATGGGAATCACCTCCGTATTCCATTCTATCTTTTCGCTGAAAAAAAGCAAATCACGGAAATACTGTCAACACCTGCCGTCCGGAAAGGCCCTATCGGGCGAACTCGACGGCGCGGGTCTCCCGCATTACCACGACCCGGACCTCGCCGGGATACTTGAGCTCGTTTTGGATGCGGTCCGCGATGTCGCGTGCGAGTCTCATTGCGGCAAGATCGTCCGTCTTTTCCGGATTCACGAAGACGCGCACCTCCCGTCCCGCCTGGATGGCATAGGACTTCTCGACGGCCGGGAACGAGTTGATGAGCGATTCAAGCTCCTCGAGCCGTTTAATGTACTTTTCCGCGGTCTCCTTGCGCGCGCCCGGACGCCCGGCGGAAATGATGTCCGCCGCGGTCACGATGGATGCCTCGACCGAGGTCTGCGGATACTCGTCGTGATGGCTTTTCATCGCGTCGATGACTTCCTTTTGGACATTGAACTTCTCGAGGATGCGGATGCCGATGTTCACGTGCGTCCCCTCGATTTCGTGATCCACCGCCTTGCCGATATCGTGCAACAGGCCAGCTTTCTTCGCGACGGCCACATTGGCGCCCAGTTCGGCCGCCAAGGCGCCCGCAATATAAGACACCTCGAGCGAGTGCAGGAGGACATTCTGCTTGTAGCTGTACCGGAACCGGAGCCGTCCGAGTATGTAGAGCAGCTTCGGGTGCAGCCCGGCGACACCCGCCTCGTACGCGGCCGCCTCTCCGGCTTCCTTGATCTTCTGATCGATCGCCTTACGCGCCTCCTCCACCGCTTCCTCGATGCGGGCCGGGTGGATGCGCCCGTCCGCAATAAGTTTCTCGAGGGCAAGTCGGGCCACCTCGCGACGGACCGGATCGAATCCGGAAATGATGACCGATTCCGGCGTATCGTCCACGATCAGCTCGACACCGGTCTCCTTCTCGAGCGCCCGGATATTCCGTCCTTCCTTGCCGATGATTTTCCCTTTGATGTCGTCAGACGGAATCTCGATCGTCGTCGTCGTGAATTCCGAGACATGCGAACGGGAATATTTCTGGATGACGGTCGCCATAAGATCGAGCGCCCGCTCCTCGAGCGCATCCGAGCCCTCGCGCTCAAGTTTCACGATCCGCGAGGCTATCACGTCCCGATTCTCCTCCTCGACGAGACGGAGTACCTCGTTCCGCGCATCCTCCTTCGAGAGACCGGCGATGTCCTCGAGTTTTCCGAGTTCTTCCCCACGCAACCGTTCGGTTTCCGCCTGGATCGCCCGGATCTCGTCCGCCTTCTTCAAAAGCGACGCCTTCTCCCGCTCCGCTTCCTCGAGCCTCCGTTCCGCCTGTTCCTCCCGCCGTTCGGCCCGCTTCTTCTGTTCCCGGAACTCCTCCTCCTTCACCTGCGCCTCGCGCTTCGCCTCGTCAAGTATGCCCACCGCCTTATTCTTGGCGTCGAGCGTGATATCGGCGACTTTTTTCTCCGCCTCCTTCAACAGTTTCTCCGCCTGACCCTCGGCGGTGGAAAGTCGCCCCTTGGCCGTCGATTGCCGGGCATAATACCCGAGCATGGAACCAACCGCAAGCGCGGCGGCCCCGAATACGAACAGGTTCGTCGTCATAATGGGAATCGTATCCCATCCGCGACAGCACGGGAAAACCCGAACCGATCAGGTCGTTTTCACTGCGAAAGAAAGGATAAACCGACTCCGGAAACACCCGGAATCACCCCGCATACGACCGAAAAAGAAAAAGATGAGGTTCCTTTCATACGCTTCCGTCGACTGTCCCAGAAAGAGATATGCAAATAGTTAGATGCGGATTCATCATAGTCGTGAAATACCCTTTTGTCAAAGACCCGTCGAGGATGCTATACTTGCCGATACGAAGCGTCCGTTACGAAAATAAGAAAAAGAATGTGTACAGACCGTTCGTACTCGTCATACTCGACGGATGGGGAGTAAGCAATATCACTCTGGGAAATCCTCTCAGGAGTGCGAAGCTACCGACCATCGAAAAACTCAACCGGTTCTACCCAATGACGACGCTCCAGGCCTCCGGCATTTCCGTCGGATTGCCGTGGAACGTGCCGGGAAACAGCGAGGTCGGCCATATGACCATCGGTGCCGGACGGGTCATCTATCAGAGCTTGCCCCGTATAGACCTCTCCATACAGGACGGGAGCTTCGCCAAGAACCCGTTCCTGCTCGAGGCCATATCGAAAGCGAAGGAGCGGGGCGGCCGCATACATCTCATAGGCCTCCTGAGCTCCGGATCGGTCCACTCGAACAAGGAGCATCTCGATGCACTGCTCCGGATTATGGCCGAGGAGCCGTCCGTGGAAACGTTCGTGCACGCCTTCACCGATGGGCGGGATTCCTCGCCGACGGACGGCGTCGCCCAGATCCAGGCGCTCGAACGCCGCATGAAAATGCTCAAATCCGGACGGATCGCCTCGGTTATCGGGCGGAACTGGGCCATGGACCGGAACAATAACTGGGATCGGATCGAAAAGGCCTACCGGATGCTAACCGAAGGGGTCGGCGAACATATCACGGATATTTCCGCCTATCTCGAACGGTCCTACGCCAAAGACGTCACGGACGAATACATGGAGGCCGGCGTCGTCTGCGACGAAAACGACGAACCGATCGGACTCATCCGGGAAAACGACTCGGTCATCTTCTTCAACTATCGCGAAGACCGCGCGCGGGAACTGACCAAGGCGTTCATGCTTCCCGGATTCCAGAATTTTGAACGCCCGAAATTCACGGACGTGCATTTCGTCACGATGATCGAATACGAGCGGGATCTTCCGGTTTCCGGCATCCTTTTCCCACCGGAAACCGTGTCGAACGGTCTCGGGGAGGTCCTTTCGAATATCGGGAAGAAACAGCTCCGCATCGCGGAAACCGAAAAATACGCACATGTCACCTACTTCTTCAACGGCGGAAAGGAACGGCCGTTCCCCGGCGAGGATCGGACCCTTGTCCCCTCCCCGATTGTCTCGAAATTCGACGAGGTCCCCGAAATGAGTGCCGCGGAGGTCACCGAGACGATCACCGACGCCGTCCGTGACGGAAAATACGATTTTATCCTTGCGAACTACGCGAATCCCGACATGGTCGCCCATACTGGAAACGAGGAGGCGACCGTCGAAGCGGTCGAAGCGGTCGACCGGTCGCTTTCGATACTCATTCCGGCGATTCTCCGGGCGGGCGGGGCGCTCATGATCACGGCCGACCACGGAAACGCCGAAGAGCTCAAAAAGGCGGCCACGGGCGAAGTGGATACCGAACATTCGATAAATCCCGTCCCCTTCTGGTACATCACGCCGGACAATCACCGAGAAAAAGATGCGGCCCTCATGATGCGGGAACAGAACGAGGTGCACGGACTGCTTTCCGACATCGCGCCGACGATCCTCGATGCCATGGAAGTCACGAGGCCGGCGGAAATGAACGGCTCAAGCCTGCTTCCGCTCCTGAAATAGGACGCGGTCAAAAGTCTGAAACGAGGACTGAAAACTCCGGCATATGCCGGAGTTTTCAGTGGGCCTCATTTTCTATTCCCGACGTTCGACATTCGACTGGCGGCTTCTTACGATATCACCTTGTCCACGATACCGTAGGCCTTCGCCTCCTCGGCGGTCATGAAATAGTCCCGATCCGTATCCTTGGAGATCTTCGCGAGCTTCTGTCCCGTGTGCTTCGCGAGAATGCGATCCAACCGGTCGCGAGTCTTCAGGATATGTTTCGCGTGGATCTCGACCTCGGTCGCCTGCCCCTCCGCGCCGCCAAGCACCTGATGTATCATGACTTCCCCGTTCGGCAGGATCAACCGCTTCCCCTTCGCTCCGGCGGACAACAGCAACGCCGCCGCGGACGCCGCCATGCCGACACAAATGGTCGAGACGGCCGGTTTGACATACTGCATGGTGTCATAGATCGCGAGCGCGGCCGAGACCGATCCTCCGGGAGAATTGATATAAAGCCGGATATCTTCCTTCCTGTTCTGAGAATCGAGAAACAGGAGCTCCGCGATAACGGTATTCGCTACCGCGTCGTCGATCGGCGACCCGAGAAAGATGATCCGGTCCTGAAGCAGACGCGAATAGATGTCGTATGCCCGTTCGCCGAGACCCGTTTTCTCGACGACGATGGGAACCAGATGCTGATTGTTCATATCGTTCGAACGATTCAAGATACGAAGCCGTTTCCCTTCCCTAGAGGGTTTCCAGGATATCGAAGACCTTTTCGTTCCGGACCCGCTCACGGATGGTCGCGTAGATCGCCGGCAGGTCGAGGTCCTTTTCCGCCCGCTTGACGCTCTTCGCGTAGGCAAGCACCTGATTCATTTCGGCCTCGATCTCCTCGGAGGATGCCTCCGTTTCCCGATCCGCCGCGATCCGCTCGAGCGCAAGCTGGGAAAGCAGTCGTCGCTCCGCCTGCGGACGCCATTCGGCGGCGAGATCTTCTTCCGTCTTCCCGATACGGGACAGATAGTCCGCGAGCGCGAGCCCTGTCGACGACACCTGCTGCGAAAATTCGGAAACCATCCGCTTCAGCTCGGCCTCGACGAGTATGTCCGGAAGTTCGGCCTCCGTCACCGCGACAATGGCGTCGAGGATATCGGTCCGATGCTTCTCCTTCGTTTTCTGCTCCTCTTCGGCGTTCATACCCTCCGAAACGCTCTTTCGAAGATCTGCAAGCGTCTCAAACCGTCCGAGTGATTTCGCAAACGCGTCGGAAAGTTCCGGCACGTCCCGTTCCTGCACGAGCAGAAGTTTCACCTGAAACTCCGCCGACCGTCCGGCAAGGTTTTTTTCGTGATATTCGGTGGGAAACGGCAATGTGAACGCTTTTTCGGCTCCGGCCTCCATGCCGACAAGTTCGTCCTCGAATCCGGGAATGAAGGCTCCTGAACCGATCACGATCGGATGATTCCGTCCCGAACCGTTCTCGATCGGCACGCCACCGAGCAACACATCGAAGTCCACCTCGACCGCGTCACCGTCTTTCGCGGCGCGGGACACCGTCACGAGTTTCGCGCGACTCTTCGCGAGATGCGCAAGTTCCCGTTCGACCGCCTCGTCCGACACGTCCGGCTTCCGCTTCGCATAGGTCGCGTTCACCGCCCGGACCGACTGTTCCCAGACGCCGAGTTTCGTCTCCGGCATGACCGCCGTCGTCACGACGAAACGGAGTTCTCCTCCGTCGGACGCGTCCTCGAGCAGGATTTCCGGACGACCGATTGCTTCCACACCGGACTCCCGGACGACATCGGGCAGCAAGTGATCCACCGCATGCTCCGCTCCCTCGAGGATGACCGCCTCCTTGCCGAGTTTCTTTTCCAGCGCCTCGCGGGGCGCATGTCCCGGTCGGAACCCCTCGATCTTCACTTTTTCGGCAAGATGGCCTATCACATGATCGATCTCACCCTTCCAGCCGTCCCACGGAATCGACACCGTCAGTTCGGCTTTCGATCCCGGAAGTTTTTTCACCTTGATATCCATACGTTCGGAACGCGCAGCTTCCAACGGAAAAAATCATGTACCGGTCACTCCTCATCGGCTCCCGTTCCCAGTCATTCCCGGTTGTAAGCTGTTAGTTGTGAATTGTGAATTGTCAGTCGACTTTCTTCCCGTACTTCTTCGAATAGAGCGAAAGCCCCTTCTTCACGGCCGCAAGTGCCTCTTTTCTTCCGCGGAATTTCTTCACGATCACCTCCTTGCCCTCGATGGACTTGTAGGTCTGGAAGAAATGCTGGATTTCCTTGAGGGTATGCGGGTTGATATCGGCGAGTTCCTTCACGGAATCCCATCGCGGATCGTCCTTCGGGACCGCAATGATCTTGTCGTCTCCTTCGCCACAGTCGATCATACCCATGACCGCAATCGGTCGGACCTCGGCCAGGATGCCGGGCGCGAGCGGATAGGTCGTGAGGACCACGACATCGAGCGGATCATTGTCCTCCCACAGGGACTGCGGGACGAAACCATAATCGAACGGGTAATCCTGCGCGCTCTTCATCGCCCGATCAAGCTTGATGAGACCGGTCTCCTTGTCAATCTCGTACTTGTTCTTGGTTCCTTTCGGACATTCGATGATGACATTCACGATGTCGGGCGCCTTACCACCGGCGGAAATATCATGCCAAAGGTTCATATGTTCGAAAAAATCATGGATTAAGCATCGGACCCGGGGAACGGAAATCCCTATTCCGAAACATCCCCGTCGGACGGTTCGGAAGCGGATTCATCGACGGTCGCGATCTCTCCCGCGCCGACGACGTCAATCCGACATCCGACGAGCTTCGCCGCCAAACGGACATTCTGACCGCGTTTCCCGATCGCAAGCGACAGCTGATCGTCGGGAACGGTCACCTTCGCGCGGCACCCCTCGGACCCGTCCTCGGATATGTCGACCGAAACGACTTTTGCGGGACTCATCGCGGCGGTAATGAACCGGGGCAATTCCCCGTTCCATTCGATGATATCGACTTTCTCGCCGCCGAGCTCGTCGATGACCGCCTGGACGCGCGTCCCGCGCTGTCCGACACAGGAACCGATGGGGTCGATGCCTTCCTGGTTCGCGGAAACCGCGATCTTCGTGCGCGATCCCGCCTCGCGGGCGATCGACTTGATTTCCACCGTACCGGCAGCAATCTCCGGGACTTCGAGTGAGAACAAGTGACGGATCATATCGGGATGCGACCGGGACAGCACGAGTCCGGGACCCTTGGATTCCGCCTCCACCCGGACAAGATAGACCTTGAGATGTTGCCCGATGCGACAGGTCTCGCCCTCGACCTGCTCCGACGGGAACAGGATGCCGACCGACTTACCCAGATCGACATAGATATTGCGACCCTCAATCCGCTGGACGATACCGTTCACGACCTCGCCCTCGTGGTCCTTGTACTCGTCGAACATCACCTGCCGTTCCGCTTCGCGCAGACGCTGGATGACGACCTGCTTGGCGGTCTGTGCCGCCACCCGACCGAAGTCCTCGTGTGCCGGAAGCGCGATCTCGATCATATCGCCGACCACGGCATCCGCCTTCAGGAGTTTCGCGTCCTCAAGCGTGAGGTCCCGCTCCGGATTGTACCGCGACAGGCGGTCTTCGTCCTCCGTGTCTTCGGGCGACCCTGCGCCGACGGACTCCTCCTCTTCATCCTCTTCCACGAACTCGCGAGTCGTCTCGTCGACGACCTCCTTCACGAGAAAAAAACTGGCGGTCTTCGCAACCTCGTCGAACTGTGCCCGGATGACCTGGCTCTTCTTGCCGTAGTCACGCTTGTATGCGACGGCGAGCGCCGCCTCGACAACCTCGAGCACCTTCTCCTTCGGGAGTCCCTTCTCGTCCACGATCTGCATGATCGCGCTTCCGAAATCGCCGAGCCGTCCCGACAAAGTCTGCTCCTCCTCGGGAGCCGCCTTCTTTCGCGTTGCCATATGTTTGCCGATTATGACGCGCCGGGAACATCCCAGACACGACCTGTTTAACGATAATGACGACACGGTATCAGGCGGACGGACTTTCGTGAAATGCTCGCGAATGGCTTCTCTAAAGAAAAAAGTCCGCTCGCGCGAACTCCCATGCCGACCCATACCGTACGGGGACAGTATAGCGCGAAAACGGACCGATGTCAAACGGGATCTCAATAGTATGTTCCTCCGGCAGACGATCCCGTAAACAGCATCGCGACCGTTCGGATGATGATAAGCGAGGTGGCGACCACCGCGATACCGAAAACGGCGTATTTCACGATTTCCTTCGCGGTATCGGCACGCTTCTCGTCGCCGGCGGCGGCAAAATACATGAGCCCGCCGATGACCATCATGAGTATGGCGAGCAGTCCGGAAATCGAGAGGAGGAAATTCAGGACGCCCTGCACGACTTGGGTCACGGACTTCGCACCCCCGACCCCCGCTGGTACCTCCGCCCCGCCCCAACCGAGTACGGTGCCGATTTCCTTGAGGAAAGACGGTGCAGCCACGCCGATCGCGAGCCCGATCATCGCCGCGGTGATCATAGCCTTCGCCTTCTCGATATTCTTCGGGTTTCCGGCCGAGGTCACATAGAGGATGCCGCCCAAAACGAGAAAAAGCAACGCCAACCAGACGATGATGCCCTGAAAGGCGGAAAGGAACGTATCGACCGCTCCCTGCACGGTATCGAAGCCGAGCGGATTGCCGAAACTGACCGAAGCGGTAGGATCGACCGGCATACCGGAAGATACGGATGAGGTGGATGAGACAGAAACGCAACATTTTTTTCCCGCAGAAGCGCTCCCGCTTTCGGCCGGACAAGTCCCGTCCTGCTGTTCCGTCCCCGATGCGCACGAATCCTTACAGACTCCCTGCACTTTCGTCGTATCCTTGGTACTGAAACCGGTACACTTACCAAGAGCGGGAGCGGGAGTGACTGCACCGTTCTTATTGTCATTTTTGCAACAACTGTATCCACCTATACATGTACCGTTCGCCAACCCACCAGACCTCTCGCAACCAGCACCGCCCATACAGAACCCATCACAGTTCGCCTGTCTGCAGTTCAGATTGGCATCTCCGCCGAGCTGAATCGCAAGCAGACGACAAGCATCAAACGTTCCGGCTTTCGTCATGGTCTGATTTGTGGAATTGACATACCAATACGGATCCGTCTCGGCTGCACCGACCGGAAGGGAAAGGAAAAAAGAAAGTCCGAGAAAAAGAACGGGGGAAAAACGCTCGCGGAAGGAAAGCCGTTTCATACGTTTTGTTTCTTTATTCGAAAGATAACCGTAAAAAATCAGGATTCAAAACTCCCCATCGATCAATAAACCGGGGAGGTGGTCCCGATTCCGACCCCCGTCGCAAGCTGATAGACGGTATACACGACCACATACCCCAGCAGCGAGACGGCGACGCCTATGGTCGCGAACTTCATGTTGTTCTTTGCGCTCTCCGTAGCCTTTTCGTCGCCGGCGGCGGTGAGGTACATAATACCGGACACGACGAACATGAGTATCGCGAGTGTCCCGACGATACCGAGCAGCCACTTCATGACATTGGTGATGACGGACGTGATATCGGTTTCCGGCAGTCCAGTCGATGAGCCCGACGGAATGCAGATCCCGTTCATGAGTGTCCCGTCCGCACAGGTCGCCACGGCCGAGACATCGGAACACGACGACGAAAACAGGACTGCTAAAAAAATGGTCGGGACAATCGTCCGAACAAGCCACCGACGCAAGGACATATTGATGTGTTTTCGCATGCCGATTTTCTTTTCTCCCATCATACCACACCGTCGCGGATAAAAAAAGACACCCCGCAAAGCGGGGCGGTCTTCTTGTCCGAATATTCCGATACGGGTCAGTATCCAGTCGTGGAAGCGCTGCTTCCGAGGAGGCCGGAAATCGTCTTGACGACGACATAGCCGACGAGAGCGACGACGATAGCGATGATGGCATAGGTCATCATGTTCTTCGCCTGCTCGGTCTTTCCCTCATCGCCGGCGGCGGTGAGATAGATGATACCGGCGACGACGAAGGATATGATCGCACCGATACCGAGAATGCCGAGCAACCAGTTCATGATACGCGTCAGTATGTCGCTGATGGAGTCCTGACTCAGACGACCCGTTGCCGCGACGCCCTGCCCCGTATTGAACTGGGCCGAAGCCGCGACCGGCATCATGAGTGCCGCCGCGAACATCCCGTATCCGAGTTGTTTCATCGATTTCATGCGTTCACCTCCTTTCTCTCCGTTTCTTTTGTCCGACACCCGTATCATACCACACCGACCACCGTTCGGACAACGAGCAACGCGGACAGACACACCGCGATGCCGATGACCGAAAATATCATCGCGCTTTTCGCCTGTCGCATCCGGCTTTCGTCTCCGGATGCCGTCACATAGAGGATTCCCGAGACGACGAACGAGAGTATCGCGACCGCTCCCGCCATCAGAAGGACGAACGAGAGCGCGTTCCCGAGAATCGACGAAACCGACGGAGCATCCTCGATGATGCCCCCGGCGTGTGCGACCCCGACAATCAAGGAAAAGAGTGGCATGGACAGGTTCGTTTCCCGCGTGGAACCGATCAGCTCCCCGTGGCTTTGCTTTGGATCGGTTGGATGCGTCCGTCAGCCGACGATAATGCGGATTCGACCGTCCGCTCCCCCCGGTTGACGGACTCAATCGTATCGGCAAGTACGGATTCCGCCTGTTCGACCTCGCCCACGCGCCAATCCTTGGCGATCAGGTTTCCGGTGGAAAACGGCGCCAGGAACGGATCGTTTTTCTGTGCCTCGATCAGGTCACGACGCGCCGCCGGCTGCCCGGTCTTCTTGAGAAACGACTTCGCGGGATCGAACGGGATCGGCACGCCGAGGGAGAGTGTCGGGTCGATCGCGTTTCTTAAGACGATCGACGCGTCCGGATGCGGGAAAGTCAGGTAGTGCAGGAACTGCCACGATTCGTGGATCCGGATATCCCCGTACCGATCGACGGGAAAGGTAATCTTCTGTTGGTCGGCGGTCGGAGCCGCCTTGTTCTTCGCGACCACGAACATCCAATAATTCGCGTAGTTCGAAGGATTGGCTCCCGAAAGCTGCGGCAAGGGTGCCGTGCCGAAATCGAGTTTGGCGTTCTTCCGACGGATCGCGTCGATCTGCCACGAATAATTGATCATCATGGCGAGGTCCCCCTCATAAAACGCATCGATGGAATAGTGTCGGTCCGCGTTCCACGAATACCGATCTGATCCGATATCCGAGAATCCGGTATAAAACGAGAGTGCCTGCCTCATCGGCTCGGAAGAGAGGGATATCCCGTCGGAAAATCCGTCCGTGCTCCGCATCGGCCGGAGCCCGTACTGCGTCGCAAGCGCGAGCAGGATATCCGTCGACCGGTTGATATTCTTCGCGGTTCCGAGCGCGATCGCCGATCGGGTGATGTTTCCGTATTCGTCGACCGAATTCAACAGTCCCGCGTCCTCAACGAGTTCATCCCATGTCGAAGGCGGCGCCGTGATACCGGCCGCATTGAACAGGCTTTTATTGTAATACAGGGCCAGGGAATCGACCGAGAGCGGGGCGCCGTACACGTTGCCGTCCACGACGAGATCGTTCGCGGCGACATCGACGAACGCGTCGCGGAATTCCTTTTCCGAAACCTGGTATGCTGGTGCGGGAGCGATCAGATTGCGGAACAGGGGCAGCCATGAATTCCTGATCAGGAAAACGTCCGGCCCGTTTCCTTCGGCAAACGCATTCAGAAGATCCTCACGATAGGTCTCGTCCGACATTTTCCGGTACGATACGGAAGAGACATGCGCTCCTGCCGCTTCACGATAGGCGCCCAATGCCTCCTGATAGGCATCGGTGTCGTCGAACACGCCCCAGACCTCCAATCCAACCTGATATGCCGGAGGCGCCTGTTTTCCACAACCAGAAAGGAACAGGGCCCCCGAAGAAAGGAGTAGAAGAGGCAGGATTCCCGCGATATGCTTGACGGCAGTTCTCATAGGATCACTTGGTCAGATAAAAGGCATAATGAAACGCGCCGACCGGAAGATCACCGATCTCGGAAAAGCCGGCATCCCGTACCAGAGAACGGAGCTCGTCCGCGGATACGCGGATACCCGCATCCGGACCGACCGTTCCGGGAACCGATGGATTCCATTCCATGACGATCGCATGCCCGCCCGGGCGAAGCACTCGAAAGATTTCACGGACCAGGACGTCGCGCTTTCGGTTTTGGAAGAAAATATCCTTCGCCACCACCCAGTCGACGCTCGACGCATCGAGACCGGAACCGTTCTCCCGCTCGAGGTTCGCCCGTTTCGTCACGATATTTCGGAGTCCCTCCGTCTTTATTTTGCTCTGTACCGCCTCCAGTGCGGACGGAAGGACATCGATCGCAATCACGGTGCCATGGTCGCCGACCGCCTGGGAAAAAGCCGTCGAAAAATATCCCGCGCCGCAGCCGAAATCGGCAATGGTTCCTTTCGGTGGATCCGGCAGTATCCGGATGACCTCCTTCGGATCGACGAACGACATGGATGGTATCATATGCGTCTGTATTGCCTATACGAGAAAGAAGTGGACAGGTCTGTGCGGATATAGTACAACAAATAAAGGCGAAATGAAAGCGGAGGACAACGATTCGGGGAGCCGTCGAATCCGGATAGATCGTTTTTCGAACGATATGATGCCGATCGGGGAATAAAGATACCCGGTTTGTCAGTCGCAAAAGTTGTCAGTTGTCAGTTGTCAGTAAAAATATCGGAAAGGTGGCCGAGTGGTCGAAGGCACCGCTCTCGAAAAGCGGCAGGCCCGAAAGGGCCTCGAGGGTTCGCCCGGGCATTCGCCGGGCGCCCCGCGCATGCGGGGCGAATCCCTAACCGAAGATGCGGACACCGTTTCGAAAGCAAGGATATTCAGATATACTGGTAGGCACGATGGAAAGGTGGCCGAGTGGTCGAAGGCACCGCTCTCGAAAAGCGGCAGGCCCGAAAGGGCCTCGAGGGTTC
>FUWD013230948.1_pt1 | contig 14382 bp, 16 predicted proteins | sample 1063281 | NCBI WGS metagenome assembly FUWD01 (sample SAMEA79048168, study PRJEB19326) | metagenome | biome: marine | reverse complement strand
ACGAATTATAGATTTTTCCATGCTATCAAATAAAATGATAAATCTACTTACAGTGGGGTTTATCCACTATTAATTGTATAAATAAAAATTTGATATATACATTAAACTTCTTTTTTAAATAATATCGTGTCGAATTGTGGAATGTGTTTGGGTCTAATGTTTTACATAAAGTTCGTTTGAATTGAGGATCTTGTGTATAACTCGTATATTCTTTATTATATTCCATTGGATGTTTATATAAATCGCTTTGGGACGTTGGTACATAAAACGCTTGCGAGTCTCGTTGTAAAGCCATATACTGATTACGTAATTGACTTTCTAAATCAACACGTGAATGGTGTGGCGACGGGTCGGTCGTTGTTTTTGTAGTGGTTTCAATAGGAATTTTAAAATCGCTATATTTTGTAGTGGTGGGTCTATAATCAAACATTGGTTTGAATTGTTCATTGTTTGGTATATTTCTTTTATTTATACGATAGTTTATTTCTTCATCCATATACATAAACAATATAAATAAATAATACATATAAACATAAATGTGTGGAATATTTGCTTATTTGAACAAAACTATAAGCATCGACCAATTAAAACATTTAAGTTCACTAGGGTCAAAGCGTGGTCCCGAATCTAGTGTATTTTATAGTCTAGAAGAAGACCTACATTTTGGATTTAATCGTTTGGCAATCAATGGATTAAATGAAGAATCCAATCAACCTATTATCCATAAACATTATAGTTTAATTTGTAATGGTGAAATATTTAACTATAAAGAATTATCAACCCCTTATGTACTAAATACTCAAAGTGATTGCGAAGTTATTTTACATTTATACGAAGAATATGGGGTAGAAGCATTTGAAAAATTAGACGGTGAATTTGCGTTTATTCTTTATGATGCATTAAAAAAGGAACTACTTGTAGTAAGGGACGCCTATGGAATTAAACCATTGTATCAAAAAATAAGCAATAGTGCTTATACGTTTTCGTCTGTATTGGAAGCTGTAACTCACGAAGAAACAAGCGAAATCACTCAAGTAACGCCTGGCACATTTACCTTATTTAAATATGACAAAGGATTTAAAAAAGCAGAACAACGTAAATATGATGTATTAAATAAAAGTTATCCTGAAATGTCCAAAGAAGACCATTATAAACAATTATATCATTTGCTGGAAGACGCGGTTTTAAAGCGTATTACTACGTGCGAACGACCATTATGTTGTTTATTATCCGGAGGTCTAGATAGCAGTATTGTTTGTGCGATTGCTTCTAAATATTATAGAAATAAAGGCGAAACATTGACCACGTATTCCATTGGAATGAAAGGAGGAGAAGATTTGTATTATGCGAATATGGTCGCCAAACATATTAAGAGTAATCATCACGAGGTGGTTGTTACCCAAGAGGATTTCATACAATCTATACCACACGTCATTCGAGACATTGAAAGTTATGATACAACCACGGTCCGGGCAAGTGTTGGAAATTGGTTAATTGGTAAACACATCAAAGATACAAGCGATTTTAAAGTGGTCTTGAATGGAGATGGGGCGGACGAATTAATGGGCGGATATTTGTATTTCAATCAATGTCGGAGCCATAATGATTTTCACGATGAATGTATTCGTTTATTAAACAATATTCATTATTTTGATGTACTTCGTAGCGATAGGTGTATTGCTAGTCATGGGTTAGAATCGCGCACTCCCTTTTTAGACAAAGACCTTGTACCATATTATTTATCGATCCCAATTGAATTCAGAAAAGGTTCCACTGAAAAAGAATTTATTCGTTATGCGATTCAACAAACCGCAAGCGACCTTTTACCTTATTCTATTTTATGGCGTAAAAAAGAAGCATTTAGCGACGGCGTGTCAAGCTTACAAAAACCTTGGTTCAAAATGATTCAAGATACACTTGTGGATTATAATAATACCACCGAAGAATTGACCAACGAGCAATGTTATTATCGCGACCTTTTTGTTCAATATTTCGGTAATCATACAAATATCATTCCTTATTATTGGATGCCCAAATTTGTAGACACCAATGATCCCAGTGCAAGAACATTAACGCATTATAGTTCTATAAATGAATATTTCTATCGAATGAAGTATTTTTTGACTGATATGTTCATGTATCGATTTAGGCAATTGATTTTCTAAAACAATATATTTTTTTAATTTATGCTTTATGGAATCTTTATAAGTTACGTTTTCTTCCAATACATTCTTTAATTTATCTTTTATGGCTCGATACGTGTATTGAAAAATATATTTCTCGTATTTTAAATATACAATATTCGGATGTTTCATATGTTTATGGTGTTTATCATCTATAAAAAGAAAATAATCATTTAATAATAGGTCGGGAATACAATATAATAAGTCATCATAACTTTTATATGTATGAAGACGTCTTGAATGATAAGTGATTATGTAATCAAAAAAAATACTATTTGTTTTTTTATTGATGTATTGTATAACTTTTTTAACAAAAAAATCATTTTTGTTATTGCTATAAAGAATTACATATTTTATGTCTTTTGATTTTTTCTTTTTTAATATAAAATCAAAAATATCAAACATATGAGGACGAAAATAGTCTTCCAATAATTCAAAATAATGATTATAGTCTATGTTACAATAAGTTTCAACAATATTTATTATTATTATAAATTGTTTGAAAAAACCTATGGTTTCATCCAAATCAATTATGATATGTTTATTCATTTTTTTATCTATATATAATATTAATGACAAAACATTTATCTATTTATGAGTGTATACATGTATTAAGATACTATAATAAAAGCGTACCCAACAGTATATATAAAATTAAACAAAAAACAAATGTTTTATTGAATAAACATATGTTTGGACATATTCATAGTTTACCCGTTTTGTATCATTTTACATTCAGTAAACATAAATATATAGGATATAACACAAAAAAAAATTATATTAAACCTTTTCGTAAAACAAGAAATCATACGCCAAATTATTATTTGATGTAATCTAAAATACGTATAAGTATTATTTCTTGGGATGTAAACTTTTGAAATAATATAAGGTCATTCATTTTTAAATTGAAAAAACGATTATTATACCCTTTACATAATAATACAATTTCATTTTTTTTGTATTCTATTTTGGTCAATATCGCACCTTTATACAAAACAATATTTTCCGGATTAATTAAATTGAACCAACGAATATGATTACCCATGGTCAATTCATCCAATTCGTCAATGAACCTGTAATCTTTTAGCAAAGAGTGATATTTTTGAGTTCTGACCTTTGAACCCATTTTTTGTAGTATATTATTTTTGGATTCTTTTATGATGGAAGAATTCAAATGGATTAAATTTTTTTCATCTAAATCTTTTACCAATGCGTTTAATTCTTCATTCATCATATTAGATACAAACATAATATACTTAAATGATTTTCATTAAAAAGAAGATAGCCCTAAAGACTCATTTGCTGCAACAGGTCCTTGGTCCATATATTGTGGAACCGCTTTTTCAGCGTGTTTTTCGTAATTTGGTTATAATTTTTACCATTGGTTTCTTCTTTTGTATTTTGAGGATATGGGTTGTTCATTGGTCCTGGAGAAGGAACTTGTATACTAGGTGGGGTATATATTTCTTCGTCTTCTTCCAATGATTGCATATTTTCTTTTTCAAGACCAATATAAATGAATGCTCGTTTTAATAGTAAATTTGCTTTTTTACTTATAGTCGTTTCTAACGTAAATAATATGAAAATAAAAGGTAATATGAAATGAAATACATTCATTGAGCTATACGATTCTTTGCTATAAGTAGGTATAAACACAATCAAACGATGAATAAACCAAAATAAAATTAACAAAACAACCAATTGTAAAACAACTTCTATTAATATTTCGATACTGCCTTTATAATCGTCAAAAGGCGGTAAATACATTTTCATCATTTTTACCACCAAAGAAATGGGAATAATCGCCAACGCAATATATTGAACGACGTTTAACATTTCGCTTTTATCTTTTTGAGTCAAATTAACCATATAAGAAAAAAAAGATTCTACTTCTCCGCCTGTTTGTATAAATTCATCGTCCATTAGTTTATGTAAAGAAATTAAATATAATAAATATAGATTATAATGTGCGGAATTATTGCTTGTATGGGAAAAGACGCATCGACCTATATTATAAATGGTCTAAAACAATTACAAAATAGAGGGTATGATTCGGCCGGTATTTCACTAATGTACCAAGGTCAGTGGACCATAAGAAAATATGCGTCACATGATTCTATACAACGTTTAAGTAATATTGTATATCCACCGTCCACCAATGGTATCGGACATACTCGTTGGGCGACCCATGGAGCAAAACTCAGCAAACTCTCATCCTCATCAAAGTTATATGGAGTATTTACATTGGTTCATAATGGTATTATTGAAAATTATAAAATACTAAAAGATTTTCTAATGAAACAAGGATGTGTGTTTTATTCACAAACGGATAGCGAAGTCATTGTGAATTTATTGGAATATTATTACACTAAAGACTATAATGTAATAAACGCAATACAATGTGCGACACAAAAAATGGAAGGAACATGGGGTTTGTGTATTCAATGTTTAAACGAAGACAATACATTATATTGTCTTCGTCGTGGTAGTCCATTATTAATAAGCAACAATGATGATTTTGCGTTAGTCTCGTCGGAATATAGCGGATTTTGTGGAATAATGAACCATTATATAGAACTAAACCCAAATGACATATGTAAAATAGAATATGTAAAAGATAAAATACGAATGACTACGAAACACAATTATGTATTGAATGAAATTCACAAAGAAATATGTTCATATACATACGAACCTTATATGAATTGGACTCAAAAAGAAATTTATGAGCAACCTGAAACCATTGAAAACGTTACGAACCACGGTAGTCGTTATCATTCAGACGGAACCATACATTTAGGAGGATTGAACAAAGATTTATTGAAAAATATAGAACATATTATTTTGTTGGGTTGTGGGACGTCTTATTTTTCGGCATGTATTGGGTGTAAATATATGAAAACTTGGTGTGATTTTACAAGCGTCCAATGTTTTGATGGCGGAGAATTTACAACATACGATATTCCTAAAGGTAAATGTGCGTTTTTATTTGTCTCTCAGTCAGGAGAAACCAAAGACCTACATAAATGTATCGAACTATTACAAGACCATATAAAAATAGGGGTTATCAATAAAGTGGATTCTATTATTGCCCGTGAAGTAGATTTTGGGTGCTATTTAAATGCCGGTAGAGAAGTGGGTGTAGCATCTACCAAATCATTTGTATCCCAAGTAGTTCTTTTGTCTATGATTGCTTTATGGTTTGCCCAATTACAAAAAGGATTGAGACCAAACCACAAAAAGGTAATACACGATTTGACTCATTTAAGCGAACATATAAACCAAGCGTTGACTATAGATGTAAAACCCTATTTACAAATGTTCTCCAAGGGAAATTGTTTTATATTAGGAAAAGATTACGACGAATATAGTTCCAAAGAAGCGTCTTTAAAAATAAAAGAATTGGCTTATATACACGCAGAAGGATATTCGACCAGTAGTTTGAAACACGGACCTTTTGCTTTGCTAGATAAAGACTTCCCTGTTATATTATTGTCCCCGCGAGACAAACATTGGCAAAAAAACGAAAACGCGTATGAAGAACTTAAAAGCCGTACCAATTATATTCTCACCATTACGAACGAAGAATTAGACCGCGAACATAGTATAATGGTTCCTACAAATAAAACATATCAATGTATACTAAATATGATTCCTTTACAATTGCTGGCGTATGAATTATCATTAATACGTGGATACAATCCAGATAAACCGCGTAATTTAGCCAAAGTGGTTACGGTCGAATAATATATCTATATATATATATGTCTCTGAGAAAGTCAAATATAGTTTCATTGAATGAAATGGAAAAAAGAAATCCGTTAGTTCATTATGAAACAGTTATAAATACTATAAAAAACGAACAATCGGATGATTTAGTAAAAAACATAAAAGATATAAATCTTGGGATTTATGACCCAGAACGAAAAATAAAAGAATTAAAAGCTCTTATGGAAACTTTAAAAGAAATGAAGAAAATGGTAGTTCATTATTACGAAAAACTGAGTAAAGAAAAAAGTTATTCGTCCCCCAAATCATTGAAAGATTCATATTTAATTTTAATGAATCGTTTAGATGAAATTCATAAAATATTAAACGAATTATTAAATCAAACGTCTTTAAATGACCCATTGCTTGTACCAAACCATTTAAAAAACACAAATAAAATAACTAATAACAATATTGCGAAAAATCCATTGTTCGGAACAAATCATTTAAATAATTATATTCCATTCAATGAATATACGAAAAAAGTAGGAAATGAAAGAAATGATTTTGAAAAGAAATTAGGAAACAAAACAAAAAACGAATTATTAAAAAACATAGAAAACAATTTGGACGGCATAAAGAAAATGGATAAAAATAAATTATTAAAACAATCACTTTATAACCGTGTTATGAAGAGTAAAAATAGGTCAAACCGACTAACTCCGTCCATAAATAAAATGAAAAATGAATTATATTATCATCCAAAGAAATATATATCAAAAACAGGTATTCATAAATCGCCAAGACGACCATCTACAAAAACGAATTTCAAATTGAAATCACCTACACGAAAAGTATATAAACCAAAACCAAGACCCATCGCGAAAACACCTATGGTTGAAAAGAAAACACGAAAAGTATATAAACCAAAACCAAGACCCATCGCGAAAAATCCATTGTTTGTACCAAACCATTTAAATAATTATAATCCATTCAATGAATATACGAAAAAAGTAGGAAATGAAAGAAATGATTTTGAAAAGAAATTAGGAAACAAAACAAAAAACGAATTATTAAAAAACATAGAAAACAATTTGGACGACATAAAGAAAATGGATAAAAATAAATCACCAAGACCCATCGCGAAAACACCTATGGTTGAAAAGAAAACACGAAAAGTATATAAACCAAAACCAAGACCCATCGCGAAAACACCTATGGTTGAAAAGAAAACACGAAAAGTATATTTATAAACCAAAACCAAGACCCATCGCGAAAACACCTATGGTTGAAAAGAAAACACGAAAAGTATATAAACCAAAACCAAGAACAAGACCATATTAAAGTACTTGTTCAAAAATATAAATTTAAGACATTTGGTAAATAACTAAACTAGGCGCGTTATATTAATCACACATTATTATATCATATATTAATGTGTGACAAGAATTTGTGTGTTGTATTTTTATGTAACAAACCATATTTTAATAAATTTATGTATACGTGTCAACAATTAATTGCCCACGGAAAATATAAAGGAAATATTTGTTTAGTCATTGGAGACGATTTGTATAATAGCCCTTTGTTGAATTGTGAATTTATTCAACAAAATAATATCATCATAAAATATTTTCCAAATATTCCGTTTTCACAAGAGTTTACAACTATACAAAAAACGATGAAACGCCCACCTCATTGGTTTATGAAGCAGTTTCAATTTCATAAACTACATTTATTTAACACATTTTTCAAACAATGGGATTATATTTTTTATTTGGATTGTGGAATAACTATTTTTTCAGATATAACTCCTATGATAGATGAATGTAAAGAAAATACATTGTTGGCTCACTCAGATGCTTTCCCGACGTATCAATGGAAATTACATAATCAATTTGATAAAAACAATATAAACTATTTTACGAAACTATCCAACACATACGATTTAAATATAGATTATTTCCAAACCACCATAATGTTATATGATACAAGTATAATAAAAAAAAATACATACGACGATTTATTGAAATTATTAATAGAATATCCCATTAGTATAACAAATGACCAAGGGATAATCGCATTATATTTCACCAATATAGACCCATTGTTCGAGCAAATAAAAACACACAATAAACAAGTATATTTTTATGATTATTTATCAAGAAATAAACAAAATAAGTATATTATGTTGAAATTAAAATAACTTAACACGTAGATTGCTCAAAATCTTTTTCAGCGACAGAACAAGACGTCAAATGAACTTCTTCTTTTTTTACGCGTTTGGTTGGTTGTCTCAACATATAGTCACCGCTTTCCCGTTCTTTTAAGATAATCGCCCACGTATCTTGAATATCATTCAACGTTAAGTCAAACCACGCTTTGCATCTAGGTACAAATACACACGAATATACTTCCAATTTCCAATATACATTTTTAAGCCATCCTTCTTTAGGTTCTTCATCCAACCATTTTTTTGGGTCACTACAACTTAGGTCCATATATTCATATACGTAAGCTTCATTTTCTATGTAGACTTTGATAATACCTTTTTGTTTTTCGTCCAACGATAATTTAAACGAGCCGTCTTTCAAATAGTCTTCATACGACCCGTATTCTGTAAATTTTGTTTCTACAAAATCACAATCGTCTAAGTCACATACTTCCATTTGTATTTGCATTTGAACATAATAATCGTGTTTGGGAATACCGTTGATTTCACGACTTACGACGTTTTTGATTTCTATCATTCTTCCATAATTATTGTTTCCGGTGACAATACCATCTGGTGAGGCCGCCAAGAATTTATGTTTAGGATGTTCGATACATCCAAATTCACTTATAGTTGTATCGTTCCACATTTCATATAATTTTACACTAAGTGGTTCATATTTGTGCCCCCAAGTCATAGGTGTTTCGCTTAACGAAGGACCATATTTTTTTACTTCCATTGGTTTACATTTTTCATAAATGATTTGATTACGCACTTTTTCTTTTTCTGAATAAGCTTTCCAAGCATTGCTTGCCGTAATATGATTCGCCCGAAAATCATACCACTCAGGCGTCCTTTGTTCCGGTTGACTCAGTTCTTGTAAATGTTGTATATGTTCTTTATATCGCAACGACACGCGATTTGTCTTCGATGGTTTTCATAAATGTCATATAACTACGTTTTAACTTTAACTCTTTTAAAGAGTCGTCCAAATTATTTTGTATCCAATCGTCTATAGTTTTTTCGTCCATAAAATCGGATACAAAATCTTTTAAATGTGTAATTATGTTGTTTTCTAAATGGTCGGTCACCATATGATGAGGGTAGTCCAAGAATACGTTCCATATTTCGTCGTTGAACATTGTATGTATATATTAATGAATTGTTTTTAATCAATTTTAGGAATTGTTTTTTTTACTTTTAACGTAGACGGTTTATCTGTTAATAAAGAAAATACACGACTTGTTTTGTTAAACGTTAGACCAGGAATAGATTCAATATGTCCGCTATCTTGGTTGTAGACTAATTCATTGTTTTTACTAAGTTTTTTTCGTTCAATCATTTTTGTAAGAAGATTAGTTGTTTTGTTTACTTCATCTTGCGTTAAATTATAACTTTCACGAATGTCTTTAATATATTTTTTAATCTTAACAATCTTGGCTGTTTTGGTCAATTTCGACCATATTCCTTTACGATTTTTGTCCATATCATCGTTTAGAAAATTCGCAAGAGATTCTTCGGTGGTTACCACATTCGTTGTATGTAATGTAGAGCCAGTATGAATTAATGTCCTATAATTTAAAGCATTGTATTCTTTACAATCGCTTTTCAACTCATTCATAGTATAATATATTTAATATGTTTAATTCATAATATGAAACATATTATTTTTAATACGCATTTAAAAAAAAATATATATGACATAAATTACGATTTACTTTTCAAAAACTATGTATTCATAATATGTATTATGATATATGTAATGAGCCACATATAGAAAGTGAATTAAAGAAAAAAATTAGTTCTTACAAACAACAAGATAAGAAGAAAAATAAATATGACCAAGTATCCCATATTACATACAAAGAACTCATTCAAAAATTATATGATTGTGATTTAAAATGTTATTATTGTAAACATGATTTGTATATTTTGTATAAACATAAAAAATCTATGACCCAATGGTCTCTAGAAAGACTCAACAATAATATCGGACATTATTCCAATAATACGTGTATTTCTTGTTTGCGCTGTAATTTACAAAGAAGAAACGATAATCACGAATATTTTAAATTTTCAAAACAATTGAATATAATTCGTATGGATGATAAATCAATATAAACATATAAAGAATAAATTATCAATGAATGACGAAATTTTAGACCAAAATAATTTGTTATTAGTGAAGTTAATGTTATTTTACAAAGAAGGTTCTAATCTTAAAAAAATGCTGGTCATCATCAATGGCGAATCTAGAACATCTCTTCGTATTATTGATTGGTTTACCACAAATTATGCCAAAAAATATTTTACAAAATACAAAAACAAAAAATCTACGCGTTTTATTGTGTACGAAGATTATAAATTAAATTTAAAGGCGTTTAAAAAACAACGTTTCGACCCTTTTTGTAGATGGGAACGTATACAGGTACCATATGGGGATGGATATTCAATCGAAACCACGATTGGTCAATTGAACTTTTTTAAATGGGCGATCGAAAATGATATTATTCAATATATAGAAGACAATTATGATATTATTGAAGAAGATATGAATAATAATAATAGCCTTTCAAGAAGTAAAAAAAATCTAAATATTACTCGAAAAAAACGACAAGAATTATCTGTATCTGCTAGTAAATGTTTAAAAAAAGAAATGGTAGAAATTACAGTAAATTTCAATTAAAATTTTAATGTATATAGTTATATGGGAAACATTTATTCGTCATTTCCTATGGTACATTTTGAAGATATTTTTAAACACGATGTTATTATAAATACTTTACCTGAACACGAACAATTTTGTCTCATTGATAAAACTTTGAATATCAATGAGGAAATAAACACAATGAACCAATATTTGAAAACCAATAAAAAAATATGGGTTGTTGTCTACGGAAAAAATTATAGAGACAAAACGATCATTAAAAAGTTCAATCAATTAAAAAAACTAGGATTTACAAATGTGTCTATTTATTTTGGTGGAATGTTTGAATGGTTGATGTTACAAGAAATATATGGTTCAGATAATTTTAAAACCCAAGGCAATACTTTAGATATATTACAATTTAAATAATAGTTTATAAAGATTATTATGGATGAATTTAAACAAATTAAATTATCAAAAACGGAATGGGTAAGCATTGAAAAAAAATTAGACCAAAAAGAATTACATATTGTGGAGTTAATCAAGAAAGGTTATAATGACTTGAATATACAAGAACATATTCATATTACTTTATTTGATTGTATCAAAATCGAAAATAAAAATCCACATTATTACATATATATACACATTTTGAAACCAATGCTTAAAAAATTACAATTAGAATGTCCGAATGTAAAGCAACCTAAGTATAAATTAAACAGCGCAGACAAAATACGTATTGAAAATATAAAAAATATAGAATCCACCATTGAATATGTTATATTGGACAATTATAAAAAATGGAAGAAAAAAGATAAAATTATTTATTATTATAACATAATTTATTTATTTGAAACGTATCCGCAAATTAATCCTTATTTTCGTGAATCTCTTTCAAATATATCATCGTCATTATGTCCTGAAGATATTTTAAAACATTGTTCAAAAGTAATAGAAAACAATCCTATTTTTGATTATATTCCTTTACAATTACACCCACACCAAAAAGACATATATTCTATATTACAAAAAAAAGAAAGAAATATTATATTTTATACATCCCCCACTAGTTCTGGTAAAACATTAACTCCTATTGGCTTATGTCAAGGGTTCAAAGTTATTTTTGTATGCGCATCGAGACATATTGGTATAAATTTAGCAAAAAGTGCTATCAATGTAGGAATAAAAACGGGGTTTGCGTTTGGTTGTAAAAATACGGAAGACATACGATTACATTATTTTTCAATCAATAGTTATTCGAATAAAAAACCAATCCATAGCGATGGTACAAAATTGGAATTATTGATTACAGATATTCATTCTTATGAACACGCTATGAACTATATGTTATCTTTCTTTGACAAAGAAAACATTATTTTATTTTGGGATGAACCCACCATATCGATGGATTATGATGACCATCCTTTACACGAACTTCTTTCTAACATTTGGAAAATAAATAAAATACCAAGACTTATATTATCGTCTGCTACGTTGCCCAATCATTTAGAACCAATGATTGATACGTTTAAAACAAAATTTGAAGGTTCGCAATTTCATAAAATAGAGTCAAATGATTATACTAGTAATATTGTGTTGATGGACAATTCCAATAATATAATTATGCCACATAGTTATTTTGATACAATAGAACAAGTAACCCAGTTTGTTGAAACAAAGGGCAACCATTATTTGAAATTTTTGAGTGTATGCGAGTGTGCAAATTATATTTTAAAGACTTCCTATTTAGACGACTTCAATAAAATACCTATGAAAAATATAAACGCATATACCATCAAGCAATATTATTATAAAGTCATACAAAAACAACTCATTCACGACCATTGTAAAACGTCTTATGATAATTCAGTTATGTTTACGACGAAATCAGCGTGTTCCATTCAATATGGTCCTGCGTTATGGTTAGTGAAAGATGTAGAACATTACACAGATGAACTGATGAAACAATTAAATATTAATTCTAATGTATTAGACGGCCTTGAGAAAAAAATAAATTTCAACTTTAATTTAAATAAAACCATTGCGCAACATAAAAAAGATTATCAAGATAAAATTGCGAAAGATGAAAACAATGAAAATAAAATGAAAAATATGCGTTTCGATGAAGATATATTAAAATTAGACCGTTTAATAAAGCAATTAGAACAAAATTATAAAAATATACAATTGGATCCTTTGTATATTCCAAATTCATACGATCATTTTATGCGGTGGAGTAAGTCTGGTAATTACAATACATCCAATGTGTTTAAAGGAAATATAGACGAAAATTACGTCAATCGTATTATGAATACAAACACATCATTCAAATACAAAGTGCTTTTATTATTAGGCATAGGTGTTTTGCATAAAAATGATATCATTTTCAATGATATTATGAAAGAATTAGCCGATTCAAAACAATTGATGCTTATATTAGCAACAAGTGATTATATATACGGTACCAATTATCAGTTTTCTCACGGATATTTATCAGAAGACATAGAGAATATAACCCAAGAAAAGATTATTCAGGCAATTGGTCGTGTAGGAAGAAAGGAAAAAAATAAAACATTTACTTTTAGGTTTAGAGACAATAAATATACAAGTTTGTTTTTTGAAACGATAGTTTCAAAAGAAGGAAATAAAATGAATGAACTTTTTATATTATAGTATATATATATGAGTTGCGACATGTGTAAGTTAAACAATAATAAGAAATGGTTATATACACTATATACTACATTAGTGTTTATTTTAATATCGAACCCTATGACCTATAAACTAGTGAATTCTATTTTAGGGAATGTCTCTGACAAAAATGGTTGCCCCACTACATTTGGCTTGGTCGTACACACCCTTGTGTTTACTCTTATTATAAGATTACTTATGTAGACTTAGGCTTAGTCTTAGACCGAGACTTAGACCGAGACTTGGACCGAGACTTTGACCGAGACTTAGACTTAGACTTGACCGAGACTTTGACCGAGACTTTGACCGAGACTTTGACCGAGACTTTGACCGAGACTTGGACTTGCTTACACTTTTAACTTTTCGTGTTTTAGGACTACGAGCAAAACTTCTCTTAGATAACATTTTTTTCTTTTTCTCAGGTCTACCTCTTTCCAAAATATCTATTTCTATACATTTTTTTATTAATTCATTATATTTTTCTATTATTTCATTTCTTCTTAAAGTTATACGTCTACCTTTTTTAGGTGTTATAACAAAAATTTCCATTGAATTTATTTTTAAACTTAATTGTTTTATAAAATTGCCAACCATAGTTTCTATGAATTTTTTGTTATTCATTTCCTCATAATTATATTTTCTTATATTTTCTTTATCTTCCCACAATGAGTAAATAATTTCAGCCATGTTATTTTCTAATACATCATTATTCATATTTTGTTCATCATATATATAGTTTAAATAACGTATTCTAGCTATATGATTAAAAAATTTATGCGAATTATCTTTGTCTGCTAAAACAATACGGTCATTCATCGCTCTCATATTATGATTAATTAGATCTTTGTATTTTTGTATATTATATTTTTTATTATTAATATCAAAAATATCTACTTTTTTTTAAATAAGAGTTCGGTGAATCCCATGTTTCATCTGTTTCATTT
>FUWD013231887.1_pt1 | contig 14384 bp, 17 predicted proteins | sample 1063281 | NCBI WGS metagenome assembly FUWD01 (sample SAMEA79048168, study PRJEB19326) | metagenome | biome: marine | reverse complement strand
CTATTTAGATAGCTTACCTGCTATTGGCAAAGTTCTATCATTTAGCTCAATTATAGAAGTTGCTACTCAATTGAATAATAATAAACCTTTAGGAACGTTAGAAATGGGCGTTCTTTATTCTAAGATCCCCGAGAGTATTAAAAAAGACATTATAGACCCTTATATTTCAATTAAGGATAACGAAGCGAGAATAAGTTTAAGAATTATTGATTCACAAGATGGGTTAAGAAGAAATGACCTGATAAATAAAATCAATTATGATTTAGAGAATGAACTAAAACTAAGTAAAGAAGAATTTAAACTTGGTGGTGTTTTAATTTTATTTAATAACTTACTTCAAAGTCTTTTTAAATCTCAAATACTTACATTGGGATTAGTAATGGCTGGAATTTTTGCAATGTTTTTAATTTTATTTAGAAACGTTAAATTGTCATTAATTGGGGTCGTGCCAAATTTTATTGCTGCTTTTTTTATTTTAGGAATTATAGGACTGCTTGGAATACCACTTGATATGATGACCATTACAATTGCAGCAATTACGATTGGTATTGCTGTAGATAATAGCATTCATTATATCTACAGATTTAAAGAAGAGTTTTTAAAAACTAAAGATTACAATAAAACTCTAAAAATATGCCACTCTACAGTTGGAGTTGCAATACTAAATACCTCTATAACAATTGTATTCGGTTTTTCAATTTTAGTTTTCTCTAAATTTATACCAACAATTTATTTTGGTGTATTTACTGGTATTGCAATGTTGCTTGCAATGATTTCTGTTTTAACTCTTCTGCCTTCCCTTATTTTAATAAGCAAACCTTTCGGAAAATAAAATTAATATGCTGGATGCTTTAAAAGACTTTTACGAAGCAATCTCTTTAATAGATCTCCTATATTTAATTATTACAATTATGTCTGTAATTAAGTGCTATAACAAAGGGTTCGTTTTAAGTTTGCTCTCAGCCTCAAAATGGCTTTTAGCTTATGTAGTAACATTAATTTTTTTCCAGATTAAACCTTATTTAAAATATATTGACAGTGATACGTACTTGATGTTACGTTGGGTGTGGCCATTTTTGTTTTGGTTATTTTTATTATCCTAATCACTAACAAAGCAATTAGTAAAACTGTTAAGTTTGTTGGTTTAGGTAGACTCGATTCACTTTTTGGTTTATTTTTTGGTTTTATCCGTAGCTACATAATCTGTGTTTGTTTATTTTCTGCAATAGATATTGTTTATAATTATAACAAATGGCCAATTAATATTGATAAATCATACACCTTTCCATACATTGAAAAAGGTAGTAATTATCTAGTAAAAGAATTTCCAAATGAAAAAAGCTATCAAAATTCTAAAGAAAAAATTGAAGATCTATAATCCTAAATTAAAAGAAGAGTGTGGCGTTTTTGGTATAAGTAATAATGAGGACTCTGCGGCACTTACAGCCCTAGGTCTTCATGCATTACAACATAGAGGTCAAGAAGGTTGTGGAATTGTCACTTTTGATGGTGAAAAATATCATTCTGAAAAAAGATTTGGTTTAGTTGGGGATAATTTTAATAAAGAAAAAGTGTTGAATAGCCTTCCCGGAAATTATGCTATTGGTCATAATAGATACAGTACAACTGGCGAAAACACGTTAAGAAATATACAGCCTTTTTTTGCAGATACTAATGCTGGAGGGATAGGCGTTTCTCACAATGGGAATTTAACAAACTCAATCACATTAAGAAATAAATTGGTTCAAGACGGTGCAATTTTTCATACAACATCTGATACTGAAACAATCGTTCAGCTAATTGCTAAATCAAAACGAAACAAGACTATAGATAAAATTATTGACGCAATTTTTCAAATACAAGGAGGCTATGCACTTGTTATGCTAACCCAAAATACCCTAATAGGTGTTAGGGATCCCTATGGGATAAGACCTTTAGTGATTGGAAAAATTAAAGATAGTTTTGTGTTTGCTTCCGAGACATGTGCTTTAGACATTATTGGTGCAAAATATATTCGAGACGTTGAAAATGGTGAGGTTATTTACATAGAAAATAATGAATTAAAAAGTATTAAACCCTTCCCTCCTAGAAAAGTTCGTCCTTGTGTTTTTGAATACATCTACTTTGCAAGACCAGATAGTATACTTAACGGTAGCTCTGCTTATGAATACAGAAAAAAATTTGGGATTGAATTAGCCAAAGAAAATAAAATTGAAGCAGATATAGTAGTGCCTGTTCCAGACTCTGGAAATTCTGCTGCTCTCGGATTTGCTCAACATTTAGGAATGAATTTTGAATTAGGTTTAATTAGAAATCACTATGTTGGCCGAACCTTTATTGAGCCTAGTCAAAAAATTAGAAGCCTTGGAGTAAAATTAAAATTAAACGCAAATCAGTCTACTATTAAAAATAAAAGAATTATTTTAATAGACGACTCGTTAGTTAGAGGAACCACTTCTCATAAAATCGTTAAAATGCTATATGATGCAGGAGCAAAAGAAGTTCATGTTAAGATTGCTTGTCCAGAAATACGATACCCAGATTTTTATGGGGTAGACACTCCTACTAAAAAAGAACTGCTTGCCGCAAATAAAACTAATGACGAAATTTGTGAATATATTGGGGCAAAATCATTAGAATTTCTATCTCTAGAGGGTTTGTATAGAGCGATGGGCTTTGAAAAAAGAGACGAAACATATCCACAATTAACTGATCATTATTTTACAGGTGAATATCCCGTTAAACCAATAGATATGCTAGGAGATGATAAGGTTACTCAATTATCTCTTTTGAGTGCCGCATCAAATAATTAAAATGACAACTGTAAATTTTACTGAAATGAAGAATGGCTCTAAAGAAGACTATCTTTTATTAGATGAATACGAACAAAAGTATATTGGCGGTACGGCAGATAGAATATTAAAATTTCTCGGTGGTTTAAACTCCACATTAGAAGGTTATAAAATAACAAGACTTGAGCATTCTCTTCAAGCGGCCACAAGAGCTTTAAATGACAAAGCTAGCGAAGAAATGGTTGTAGCAACCTTACTACATGATATTGGTGATGAATTAGCTCCCCTAAATCATTCAGAGTACGCTGCTGCAGTGTTAAAGCCCTTTGTAAGTGGTAGAACACATTGGATAATAGAAAAACATGGAGAATTTCAAATGTATTATTTTGCTCATCATCTGGGCGGCAATCGCAATCAAAGAGACAAATATAAGGATCACAAATATTACCTTGATGCTGTAAATTTTTGTGAAAATTGGGATCAGGCATCATTTGACTCTAAGTATAAAAGTTTAATCCTTAAAGACTTTGAGCCTATGGTAAGAAGAGTTTTTTCAAGAAAACCTTATACTTCATAATGTTAAATATTTAACAACTTTAAAATATAATTTAAATCCCTATATATAAAATAATGATTACGCATAAAGACCATATAATTCAATATTTCCAGACTGGAATTAAGGATACTAAAAACTTTAAAATTGGTATCGAGCATGAAAAGTTTTTATTTAATCAAAAAACCAACAGACGAGTTGATTACCCCACTATCCTTAAAATGTTCACTGCTTTAAGTGAATTTGGTTGGAAACCTATAATGGAAAAACAAAATATTATTGGCTTACAAAAACAAGGAAAAAGTATTACTCTTGAACCAGGAAATCAAATTGAACTATCTGGTGATAAACTAAATAATATTCACGAGGCTTGCACAGAATCTCATGATTATTTATTTGAATTACAACAAGTAACAAAAAAATTTGACATAAAAATTGTTAGTTCTGGTTTTGATCCCATATCAACTCTAAACGAGGTGCCAAATAATCCAAAACAAAGATATCAAGTAATGACTAATGATATGCCTAATGGTGGACCTTTAAGTTTGGATATGATGTATAGAACCTGCGGAACTCAAATAAACCTCGATTACAATTCAGAAGAGGATTTTATTAAAAAATTTAAAGTTATAAATTCTATAGTACCCATATCAATTGCTCTTTTTGCGAACTCTTCCATTGTTGAAAAAAAAAATAGTGGCTACATGTCTTATAGATCTAAAGTTTGGCAAGAAACATCAAGAGGTGGATTACCTGAGGTTTTTTTTGACAACATGGACTTTGAAAAATACACTGACTTTGCAATAAATTTTCCTCTTTTATTTATTCAAGACAATAAAGAATATTTATCTGGTAATAATTATTCTTTTTTAGACTTTATGAATGGAAAGATTAAAGAGATCAGTAATAGACTACCTTCTGAAGATGATTTAACAACTCACTTAAGCACAATCTTTACAGAAAATAGACTAAAGAAATATATTGAACTAAGATCAATGGATACTTGCGGATGGGATTGCTTATGTGCTGGTCCTGCCTTTAATACTGGAATTTTATATGGTAATTTAGATGAAGCTTATGAATTAATTTCTAAATGGGACAAAAGTAAAATTATCAATGCTTACTTTGAGGCTCCAAAAAAAGGCTTCAATACAGAATTAATGGGTAAAGATTTACTTTATTGGTCATCTCTACTTCTCGGCATATCTAAAAAGGGACTTGAAAAACGTGATATCCTGAACAAATCCAATGACAATGAAGCAAAATTTTTAAACCATCTAGATAAACTAATTGATAATAAGACAACGAACGCAGATCATATGATAAATAAATTTTCTAAAAATGAGAATTTAAACGATTTATATGACAATTAAGATAGTTGGAATTCAAGGTAATCACCCTTCATCACTCAACCCGAAAAGTGACACGAGTATATTTCTTGCCATAGAAGCTCAAAATAATAAATATAAAATTTTTTACTATGAGCCTAAAGATCTATCAATAATTAACGATAAAGTGATAGCTAAAGGCTACTATATTGAATTTAATTATAATAATAAAAAGTTCTTTAAAATCAAAAATAAACTAACATTAGATTTATCTAAATGTAAGTATCTATTAATACGTCAAAACCCACCATTCAATTTAGAATATATTTCAACTACTTACATCTTGGATAAAATTAAAGATAAAGTTAAGATTGTTAACAACCCAACATCTATCAGAAATATTTCAGAAAAATTATATTCATCAATATTTCAAAAATATATGCCAGATACTATTTTTACTAAAGATATTCATGAAATTAATAAGTTTTTTAACAAATATAAAAAAATGATTATTAAACCAATTCATAGTTTTGGTGGTAATGATATTCATCTTATTGAAAAAAAGATTGATCAAAAACTAATCTTTAATTTTATAAAAAAACATGGTCATATTATGTGTCAAAAATTTTTACCTAAGATTAAATTTGGAGATAAAAGAGTTTTTATAATTAACGGTAAAGTTTCCGGTGCTATTTCTAGAGTTCCTAAAAAGGGTTCTTTTTTAAGCAATATGAGTAAGGGCGCTATCCCTATCGCAATTGAATTAACAAAAATTGAAAAAAAGATATCAAATATACTTGCTAAAGATCTTAAAAAAAAGATATTTACTTTTCTGGTATTGATTTTATTGATCAAAAATTAAATGGAGATATTAATGTAACCTCTCCTACTGGTCTTAAAACTTATTGCGATCTAACTAATATAAATCTCGCTAAAGTTTTTTGGAAAGGTTTAAAAGCTTGAAAAATTTAACTGAACAACAAAAAGGTTCTTTATTAGCTTTTGTTGCAGTAATGTTTATTACACCAGATAGCTTATTCATCAGGCTTTCTAATGTCGATACTTGGGGACTTGTTTTTTATCGAGGTCTTATTCCTTTTGTCACTGTATTTTTAGGGATGTTATTAATTTATAAATTGAATTTCTTTAAAATGCTTTTTTCAAGCGGCTATCATGGCCTGCTCTATATTGGTACTTTTTCTGTAACCAATATTACTTTTGTTGTTTCAATACAAAATACTAATGTTGCAAACACATTGGTTATGATTGCAATGGCACCCATGTTATCAGCAATACTTGGAGCGATATTTTTAAAAGAATTACCTGATAGAAAAACATGGATTACAATATTTATAACTTTTACCTCTGCTATTTATATATTCTACGATTCGTTACAGTTGGGTAATTTTTTTGGAGATATATTGGGTTTAATAACTGCTTTAGGCCTTGCTGTAGGTGCTGTTACTATCAGATCTGCAAAAGACAAGAACCTAATCCCAGCAGCTGTTGTTGGAAAATTAATTGTAGCTATGTTTGCACTCCTATTTATTGAAAGTTTTGCACTGGTGGATAGTGATCTAATTATCGTTCCATTAATGTGTATTATGTGTGTTGCTATACCTTTTGTACTAGTCACTATAGCTCCAAGGTTTATACCCGCAGCCGAAGTTAATCTTTTCTTTCTTTTAGAGACTATAATAGGTCCTATTTGGGTGTGGTTAATCGTTAAAGAACAACCTAGTCTTGAAACTATGCAAGGCGGAGCTGTAATCATAACCGCTATAGCAATTCATTCTTTTATTAAATTAAAAAACTCTAAATAAAATCACAATTAAGACTTGATTTGAAAGTAGATGAGAAATATGTACGGTCAATTTTATGAATAAAGTTTTAAAGAATTCTTGGGCACTGTTTACAGGTATCAGTTTTCTCATGATAGCTCATGGGTTCCAGGGTTCATTACTTGGTGTGAGAGCGGTAGCAGAAGAATTTAGTTTAATGTCAACTGGCTTCATGATGTCTGGCTATTTCGTTGGATACTTCATTGGTGCAAAAATTATACCTGTTATTATTGCTAGCGTAGGACACATTAGAGTTTTTGCTGCATTTGCATCTATTGCTTCACTTATTATTTTACTCCATTCAATTTTTATTCATCCATTTGTTTGGTTTCTTTTAAGGATTCTTACAGGGATAAGTTTGGTCTCGATTTATACTGTTACTGAAAGTTGGTTAAATGACAGGGCTAGTAATAAAAATAGAGGAAGTGTTCTTTCTATATATATGGTTATTTTATATACTTCTATGGGAATTGGAATGTTTCTTTTAAACTTTAGTAACCCATTAAAATTTGAACCATTCATTTTAATCTCGGTACTTACATCGGCAGGTTTAATACCAATTTTACTTACTAAAAAAAAACCACCTAATTTTAAAAAAATTAAAGTTATGAGTTTAAAGGAAGTTTATACTGCATCACCATTTGGAATGGTAAGTGCATTTTTTTATGGAACTATCCAGTCTGCTTTATTCACGTTACTTGCTGTTTATGCGGCTTCAATGAATTTTACAATATTCCAAATTTCTCTTGTAACATTTTTGTTAGCTATATCTGGCGCTATATCTCAATGGCCAATAGGAAAAATTTCGGATATATTTGATAGAAGAAAAGTAATCATCTACTCAACTTTTGGTGCAGCCTTTTTTGCCTTTTGTGCAATTTTAGCTTCTAGACAAATGTATTTACCTGCTGAATTAGCAACTAACAAAACTTGGTTTTATATATCTTTAATATTATTTTCAGTCTGTAGTCTTCCGATGTTTTCTTTGATACTCGCTCATACAAATGACTTTATACCTAAAGAGCAATTCGTTGCAGCTGGTGCCAGTTTACAATTTACTTTTGGGATGGGTGCAATGGGTGGTCCTTTTTTATGCTCTATCTTTATGAATATAGTTGGGTTGAATGGATTTTTTGTTTTTTTAATATTCTTTCACATATTGATTGGAGCATTTGGTATCTATAGAAATACTGTGAGAAGTGTGGTTGAAAATCCTGACTCACAATTCGTTGCAATGCCCTCAACAATTACAGGTGCTGGAATAGAATTAAGTCCTGCGGTAGGGTCTATTGAAGAGCCTCAAAAAACTGAGGATATTCAAGTAACTAGCCTTTAAAGGTTAGACAGAACCGCATTAGAACATTCAATCGTATTGCTATCACCACCAAGATCTTTTGTTCTACTTTTTTGATCACTAAGTGTTTTTTCTATTGAATTAACAATTGTTTGAGCTGCTTCTTTTTCTCCTAAATGATCCAACATCATTGCTCCAGACCATATTTGTCCAATTGGATTGGCCACACCTTTGCCCGCAATATCAGGTGCAGAACCATGAACGGGTTCGAATAAAGATGGGAACTTTTTCTCTGGATTTATATTTCCAGAAGGAGCTATCCCTATTGTTCCTGTACAAGCTGGACCAAGGTCGGATAAAATATCTCCAAATAAATTTGAAGCAACTACCACATCAAACCATTCAGGATTTAATACAAAACGAGCTGCTAAAATGTCAATATGAAATTGATCAGTTTCAATTTCCGGGTATTGTTTTTCATTTCATTAAATCTCTCATCCCAAAATGGCATTGTAATTGAAATACCGTTAGACTTAGTAGCATTTGTTAATTTTTTTCTTTTTCTAGTTTTGGCAACCTCAAAAGCAAATTTTTGAACTCTATCAACTCCGTGTCTAGACATAATTGTTTCTTGAATTGCAATTTCTCTTTCGGTTCCCATATACATTCTGCCACCAACTGAAGAATATTCTCCTTCAGTATTTTCTCTAACAATTAACATATCAATATCGCCTGGTTTTTTATTTGCTAAAGGGGGATTAATCCCAGGAAATAATTTAACTGGTCTTATGTTGATGTATTGATCAAATTCTCTTCTAAACTGCAAAAGTGATCCCCATAAAGATATGTGGTCTGGAACAATATCAGGCATACCAACAGCACCAAAAAATATTGCATCATGATTTCCAATTTTATCTTTCCAATCATCTGGCAACATTTTTCCATGTTTTTTATAATAATCACATGAAGCAAAATCATACTCATCAAATTTAATTTTAAATTGATGTTTTTCAGCGACACTGTTTAAAATTTTAATACCTTCAGGTACAACTTCTTTACCAATTCCGTCACCAGCAATGCAGGCTATTTTATATTCTTTCATGGAAATTTTTTACATTATAAATAGAAATTATAAACAAAAATATAAGTGTTTTTTAAAATAAAATCATCTAAGCATGCTGCCCAGCAACAAATCCTGACGACCATGCCCACTGAAAATTATAACCACCTAAATGACCAGTAACATCAACTACCTCTCCTATAAAAAATAATCCAGGATGTTTTTTAACCATCATTGTTTTAGAGGAGAGCTCATTAGTGTTTATTCCACCCAATGTAACTTCGGCAGTTCTATACCCTTCTGATCCGGTAGGATTAATCACCCATGCGTTTATAGAGTCGCTTAATTGTTTTAATTTTTTACTGGATAGCTCACATATATTACCACTCACCTCATTTTCTTTACATATTATTTGAGCAAGACGTTTTGGAAGAATTTCTGAAATTATTACACCTATATCTTGTTTTGGTTTTAATTTTTTTTTCTCTTCTAAAGATTAAATATATTTAATTTAGGAGTTAGGTTATATTTATATATCTCCCAGTTTCCAATAAGAAGAAATTTGTAATATGAAGGTCCACTCAAGCCTCTATGAGTAAACAACATACCTTCCTCAAAAAATGTTTTTTAAATGAAACTACTGCCTCTACTGATAGTCCTGTAAGCTCTTTGCATATACCAAGTATTTTTTCACTAAATGTTAAAGGAACTAAGGCTGGTAATGTCGCAATAATATCTAAATTAAATTTTTTAGCCACCTCATATCCAAAATTACTAGCACCAATTTTAGGTATAGATAAACCACCTGTCGCAATAATTAATGAAACTGAATAATATTGATTTGAGTTAGTAGTAATAAAAAACTGTTCTGCTTTTTTACCAATATCTGTAATCATTATTTCTTTTTTTAATACAACATTTGCATTTTCACATTCTAATAAAAGCAAATCTACAATCTGTTGGGCACTCTCATCACAAAATAACTGTCCTAGTTTCTTTTCATGAAATTTTATATTATGTTTTTTAATTAAATTAATAAAATCATTTTGCGTATATTGGTTTAAAGCAGATATTACGAACTTTGGATTTTGTGAAATAAACTTATTTGTTTCTGTGTGAATGTTTGTAAAATTACATCTGCCACCACCTGATATTCTAATTTTTTCACCTATTTTTTTTGAGTGATCTACTAAAAGTACTTTTCTACCTCTTTTTCCAGCTTCAATGGCACTCATCATTCCAGCCGCACCAGCTCCAACTATAATTACATCGTATTTTTCTATAATCATTATTACAGAATTAGTAATGAGGAGGTTTTTTATCATCCTTAATGACATTAGATTCAACACCACTGTCTAATTCATTAATTCTTTTATTAAAGTTTGAAATTTCTTGTTTTAAAATCTTAATTTCTTTTTGCTGAGAGTAAAGTCTCACTCATTGCGATATTTCATGCTGAAGAAAGCTGATCTGTCTTCTAACTTTTAACTAAATTTTCCATATAATGTTAATTTAAGAGACTTTTGAAATAAAACAAGAATTGGATTATTTTGAATAAAAACAACTCAAATAAACTCTTAAACTTAAAATTAATTTAAATTCAATGGTCGATTATATTAGTTTTTGTTACCTTAACGTTAATGGAGATTGCCCTAATTAAAAAATACATTAATATATAAAATATTAAAAAAATTATGCCTTCATTTGATGTAATAAGTAAAATTAATTATCCAGAATTTGATAATGCTCTTGCCAACTGCTTAAGAGAAATTGGCAACCGATATGATTTTAAAGGACTTAATATTTCGATTGAAAGAAAAGATAAGACAATCACTACATTAGCACCCAATCAATTAAAGTTAAAACAAGTAAATGAATTATTACAAATTCATCTTATAAGAAGAAAAGTGGATCCAAGAGTATTAGCTATCAAGAATTCAGAAAACGCTGCAGGTGCAACCATCAGACAAGTTAGCGAATTAGAAGAAGGTATTAGCCAAGAAAATGCTAAAAAAATTATTACAGAAGTAAAAAAACTAAAACTTAAAATCCAAATTAAAATTCAAGGAGAAGAGTTACGAGCTGAAGGGAAAAAAAGAGATGACCTTCAAGAAGCAATATCTGCAATAGAAACTATTGATATTGGTCTCCCAATAGAATTTGTAAATTTTAGAGAATAATTTCATTTTAATGAACAAGGAAAACGCCAGCAAACTATGGGCTTTAATTCAGGAAGCTGGTGATTATTTACTGGGTCAACTTCCCAGCCACCCTAATCACCCTAAAGGACGTAACCCCTACGCACACGTAGCAATATGTGTCAAAGAGAAGTTTGAGAACTCTTATAAAGATATTCCTGATGAAAAGTTTCAAGAAGTTGTTGATTACATTAACTTTTTGAAAGAGAACCCAAGTTAAGATAAAAAAATTTCATCACCTTCTGAAATTTCTCCATCATTTAATGGAAGTAGATACACCCCCATATCTATATGATTATAAGTTTTCTTTAGTATATTAGGAAGATTGATATCTGCTTCTTGTGAATTAATTTTTAAATTGGTGGCTGAACATCTAGGGATATGTTTTAAGACTTTAAATTTGATGTTATTAATTAATAAAGTTTTACCTAACCATTCTCTTTCAGTCCAAGGTTTTAGATCTTTAACATAAATATTTCCTCTAAATCTTTCAAATTCTATTTTTTGATTAATTTTTGTTTCAAAATCTTTAATGCTGTTCAGATTTATTAATGAAATTGTATTAGATACACTTTTATTACCTGTTGTGTCGTAAAAAGGATATATCTCATTTTTAAGCAAATAACTTGGTTGTGGTAAATCACTTTCTAGTTCTAATAACTTGTTTGATAATTTTTGCTTATCTTTCTCATTATTTGTTGCAACTGAAATGATCTCTTTATTATTTTTAAATAAATAAATATTTTTATCTTTAAATTCAAAATTATATTTATTTAATTCTGGAGAGTTTTTTAACGTCATAAAATTAATTAACTCTCTTTGGGTAGGATCTTTTTCTATTTGTTTTGCTTTGTCTTCGTTTAGTCCTCTAGATAAAGCAAAAATTCTATCATTTAAAATTCCAATATTTTTTTTAACAATAGTTTTTTTTATATGTTGAAATGATAAAGATTTAATGGGAGAAAAATATAGAGATGAAATTACTGGGTTCATTCTCTAATAATTTATTTTGATTGATTTACAGTTTCAAGAAAGCTCTCTACATCTGAAATTTTGGTATTCCATGCTGCAACCAGTCTAGCTGCTTGACCATCTAACTCATCCTCATTCATTTTGTATCCTTCAGAATTTAGATGCTCAATAACTTCCCTTGGAAACTTAGCGAAAACTTCGTTTGCTTGAGTTGGGTAGGCAAGTTTTATACTGTTATGTTTGATTAAACCTTCACTTAATTTTTTTCCCATTTCATTTGCATTTTTTGCATTGTCTAACCAAACGTTATTTGAAATGTAAGCTTCTAATTGAGCGGATACAAAACGCATTTTTGACAATAAATGCCCTGCTCTTTTCATTAAAAAAGATAAATTTCCTACTAACTCTGGTTTAAAAAATATAATAGCTTCTGCAGCTATGCAGCCATTTTTTGTTGCACCAAAGGACAAAACATCAATCCCTGATTTCCATGTCATTTCAGCTGGAGTACAATTAAGTGAAACTAGTGCATTTGCAAATCTTGCTCCATCCATGTGCATATTTAAATTATGATTATGTGCAACTTTAGTTATCTCTTTAATTTCGTCTAACTCATATACTTCACCAGTTTCACATACTTGGGTAATGCTTACCGAGGACGGTTGTGTATGGTGAACAATACCAACTCCACTAATATTTTGCTCTAACTCTCCAGGGATAATCTTTCCATCAACTCCTACTAATGGAATTAATTTAGCACCACCAGTATAAAACTCAGGTGCACCACATCATCAGTATAATATGAGCCATTTATGACAAAAATATACCAAATACAGGCGTCATGTGCAAGTGCTAGTGCATTGCGGCTGTACTGAGGCAATGGATAAACTATCACTTCTTTTCAAATATTTCTGAAAATTTTTTTGTAAGCTTTTAGAGTAATCGTCATTTCCATAAGGAGCGCTATCTCCTTCATTGGCTTTCAATAGCGCTTCTAATACTTCTGGACATGCACCCGCTACATTATCAGAAGCGAATTTTACTCGCTCTCTTTTTGTTTTAATTGTTGCCATATCTATTGTTTTGGAAAATAATCTTTTAGCTCACCTTCACGGTAAACATCTGCTGTACAACAATGAAGTCCTCCACCAAATGCATAAGCATCTCTAAGAGAGACTGGAATTACTTCCATTCCTAATTTATCTAATTGTTCAGCTTGGTAAACTTCACTTTTTTCAACACATACTGTTTTAGGGTCTAAAACTAATACATTCATTGATAGCCATGTTGATGAATAGCATAGCGGTGGTGGTTGATTGTGCGCAGGTTGAGCTGAATCAATAATTTCCCACCCATTATTTTCAAAAAGTTTTCTTTGTTCTTTTGGAAGTCTTCTTTGAGGGTTATTAATAATTAGGCCTTCTTTAATTGGAGTAAATGTTGCATCTATATGAATTGGATAAGGGTCACCTGGAAAATTTACTGCATGCACTCTATGATCTTTAAAATGTCTTCTGAGCCAATCTATTCCTTTAAGGTTTGTGGTAAATCCATGCTGCACAACTAAATCTTTACCAAATCTTAAAACATCTGCTGCATCAAACAATGGCTCTTCTTCCGTTGTCACAAAAAATTTATCTTCTGTCCATTCTAATCTTTTTTGAATACCAATTTTTTCTGACAGATAATCTTTTCTATAGTCTGCATCTGTTAATCTTGGTTTTGGTGCAGACTCGTGTCTCATATTAGGATCTTCATCATAATATTTTTTTAGTAAAGGCCTGTAGCATAAATACTCAAACCATCTACATCTATAACTCATCGTAGCCTCTAAAATTTCACTACCCACTGTTAATAAAACATCTCGCGGTGGCATACATCCAAACATTGTTTCTGCTTGCCAATCCGGTGTTGAAATTTTTTGATTAAAATCTATTGGGTCTGGTCTATCTACCCTAATGCCTCTTTTTTCAAGCATTCTTGAAAAATCATCTAATAGTTGGTTTGCTTTATCAACTGTATCTTTGGTTCTTGGTCCAAATTGACCTCTCATATCAGAGTCTTCTGGTACCTTTGCGTCTAATGCTGGTTCTGGTGCGGGAATACAAGTGCCATCAGCCTTACCGACAATTACATGTTTTAGAGGATCCCATTCATTCCAGCTACTAACTATAGTTTTTTCACTCATACTTTAGGATTTAATAATATTATGTTCTGGGCCAAAAGGAAACTTAGTAATGTTTTCAGCATTATTTTTTCCTATAACCAAAATATCATGCTCTCTATATCCACCAGCTCCTGGTTTTCCATCAGGTATCATAATCATTGGCTCCATAGAAACAACCA
>FUWD013429680.1_pt2 | contig 14388 bp, 18 predicted proteins | sample 1063281 | NCBI WGS metagenome assembly FUWD01 (sample SAMEA79048168, study PRJEB19326) | metagenome | biome: marine | reverse complement strand
AAATAAGGGGGTACTTCCCCTTATCAAATAGGGATCCTAATAGTTAGACCTATATAGCTTGTTTTAGATAGTTAACCTCTTTGAAAACGTTTTCGTATTAAGGGTTAACTTCAAAAAAATTATAAAAAAATTATATAAAAAAAAAATAACATGACGTGCACCACGAAGGACTCGAACCTTCAACCTTCGGATTCGAAATCCGACATTCTATCCAGTTGAACTAGCGGTGCTTATCACGTGAGTTATTTATATAGGATAATAAAGGCTGAATCTTGAAAAATTTTAATTTTTTTGGATAACCTGGAAAATATTGGAACTGTCCTCAATAGGATTGCTGTAGAACTACCCTCATTCCATCACCTAGACACCTGATTTAAGGTTTGGTAGGGTTGGATTATGGGTTTTTTTTTTAAATCAGACGATCATGTTCTAATTTTCCTTATTAATAATGCTTATTCTAAATCTATTTTTTTTACTTTAAATCTTTTTAATAGACATTCTTGTTATTAAAGAAACAATAATTGTAATGTTAAAAAATATAAAATATTTTTATCAATTTTTATTAGCCATTTTTGTTAGAGCAAATTTTAATTATAAATCTGATAAATTTAAAAAATTATATAAATTTAACCTAGGAATATATTTTAATGACACTTTGTCTAATGAATTAATGATTAATGGAGTTTACGAAGAAGAAGAATTAAATTTAATATCAAGTATAATTGATAAAGAAATATTTATTGATGTTGGTGCAAATATTGGAAATCACACATTATACTTTAGAAATAGTTTTAAAAAAATATATTCATTTGAGCCACATCCAAAAACGTACAAACTTTTACAATTAAATACTGAAGATACCCTCAACATAGAAGTTTTTAATTTTGGTCTTTCTAATGAAAAAAAACAAAAAAAAATATCTTTTGAATCCACACAAAATGTTGCAGGCGAAGGTTTTAATAGAAAGCATAAACAAGGAAGTACAGTATTTTTTGAAAGATTTGATGATTTATATAATTTTGAAAATTCAATTAGTTTTATTAAGATCGACGTAGAGGGAAATGAATTAGATGCACTAAAGTCAATGAAAAAAAATTTAGAAAATAATTCACCTATAATATCTTTAGAATTTGATATGAAAGATTTCACTAACGGCAATGAGATTATTAGTTTTTTAAGGGAATTAGGATATAAAAAATTTTATTTTTATAAAACTAATAAGCCATTAGGCACAAGAATAAGAAGTATATTTATAAATTTTTTTAAGATTGTTTTTATGGGGTACAGAAACGAAATTGAATTAACGGATTCTGACTTTTTTGATAACAAAACTTTTTACCGTAATGATAATATTATCATTTCTAAACAAGAAATCAAAAAACCTCTTTACAGTTCGAAAGATTACCTTCACAAAGCTTCATAGTAATTTGTTAATATAGATTTTCTACCTACTAGGGAGTCAAATGAAAATTTGTTTATCAACTTTATATAAGTCATGACCATTTTCCTTTCATATCCCGACATGTTCCCGACAAGTTGTGTTAAACTTTCTAAAAGTATTGGTGTGCTTATGTAATCAAGGAAAGATAAGGGGCGTTCTCTTACCCGGTGCCCTGAACTAGGCTACCCCCACAAAGCAACAGGCAACGGGAATCAGGCAACGGGAATGGGGATTACAGACCGTGGACAGAAAATAGGACGTACATATCAGTACACTTCCGTTATTTTTCAGAGTAGAAAAAAGTAACATTAGACCGCCTCTTGGACAGGCTCAAAACCTTTTCAAGCTAACTAAACATCAATAAACAATAAGCGTTTATGCTAACATCAGCTAACATTTTGAAAGCTTATGTTACCCTAATTAATTAAGTAGTATACTCCGAATTGTACGATGAATTGTTTAGTGCAAGCATGGCACAATAATTCTTGCTAAAGGTGCTTTTCCTTTACAAGTTTTTAACTCTATCAAACCTCTTTGTTCTAGTGTTCTTAACTTGTCCCACTTGTGCGATTTATGAAGTCCAACCATTGCTTCGGTATTTTTATTATCAAGTGCAATCCATGTGTGCTCTTTCGGTTTAAGTTCTTTACTGCTTACAAGTTTTCCTTCTTGCATTCTTATGTAACAATATATTCTTACTGCGTTAATTCCGTGTTTCGAAAACTCTAGTAATTGGTTCATTGAGATTGGTCCCCTTATAAATTTGCCAACGATGCTGTTATACTTATCGGGCATAGCTATTATATACATATATATTATATATTAACATACTAACATATCCCCTCATGACCATGTTTTGCGACGGTACCTGACCATGTTTTCAGTTTCTTGTATTTATCAATTTCTTCAAAAATAGTTTTGTAAATACCATTCTTGTCCTGACCTTGTTTATTAAAAGTATAAAAATATTTTTCTGTATCAACTAATATATTATTTTCACCACCAACAATGTATCTTGCTGCATCGGTCATGCATTTAATAGCTACTCTAATCTGATCTTCACTTTCAGGGATAGGACATTCAATTAAGAATGCATCATGAACTGTTGCACAAACTTTAATATGAGCATCTGTTAATCTTATTAATGCATTACGTAATATTTCTGCTGACTCGCTTTGAATGGACCAATTCATCAGGGAACGTGGATTGATAAAACTGTTTTCTGCAAAGTGTCTATCCCAACCCATTGAAGTAGAAATGTAACCGTGCATCTGTGCATGATTAGTTCTGACTTCAAGCCATTCAAAATAAACATGATACAATTCCTTATACTTCCGCATTAGACCAGCTGCTTCTGAAGCATTGAAACCAAATCTTTTTAAACTTTTAGAAATAGAACTCATGCCCATTCCATAATTAGTTGCTAATACAATAACTTTAAAAGCTTCCCTGATATCTTCATGATCTTCTCTAAGTGCATCTTGTGGAATTATTTCTGCAAGTTTTGCAGTAGCTAAATAAATATCTTTAGTAAGATACGAAGCCTCTAGTGCTTTATCTCCACTTAACAAGGCAGCAACAAAAGGTTCTTCTGATTTATAATCTAGGTAGACCAGTACATTTCCAAAGCTGGGCTGCATAAAGTTTCTACCCCACTTTGAAGTTCCAAATATCCATTTAGAACTAGGGTTACATCTACCAGTATGAGTACCAAAAGGTTTTAATCCACTATTTGGTCTGTAACGTCCATCTTCTGAAACTTCATACGTCGCAAGTTTAGCTGAATCTAATAAGTTTTTTACTTGTTTGAAGTCATTTATTTCAGGGAATGCATCTGCATATTCTTCTAACGTGTGTTTATTAGTTTTTAATTTTCCTCTGGGAGTACGTGGCCATTCTTTTATTAAATCTAATTTAGTAATTAGATCATAAAATTTTTCATTACTAAATTTAGAATTCTCATCATAAAGATTTACTTTTTTATTTAGTCTTTGAATCACATGATGTTTAACGTCTGGCCAGAATGCATTGAACTCAGCAATAGCTTTATTGTTAACTGGAATTCCATTTTTCTGCATCTTAGCAAAGCATGCCATTGCCTGACCTCGTGCCATAGCTTGCTCTAACAAAGTTTCATAATCTTTACCACAGATTGTTTCTAAATCTTTAACAACACCTAGGAATACATCTTCACCAAGTAACACATCATTCAAACAATAATCTAGAATCTGGTTTTGATCTTCCTTGCTCCATGTATTTTGTTTAATACACATATCCCTGAATCTATCTTTTTCTTCTTCACTAATTAATTTCTGTGAGCCGTATGCAGTTGCTGCACCTAACAACGATAATGAGTGCCTTCTATTTTTATAAAGCTTTGAATACTCCGTCCACGTATCGAAAATAAATGGTGGTCTACCCATTAACCTTGCTAGAAAATAACTAACCTCGGTAGTAGCATAGTGGCAAACAAATAAAGTTTTATCAAAATCAAAGTGATGCTGTGCAAAATCTTTTGATTCGTGGTCCCAGTATTTATAAACGTGGCCCGTCGATAAATCTTTCATGACCATGCATAAAGGTGTTTTAACATAAGACTTTGCTACATCGAATTGAAATTCCGTGTCTATGATAACTACACGGAATTTATTTTTTATATAATCTAGGAACATGGAACTTAGATAACCAGTCCTCTAGTTCTTCTAACAACATCATGATCAGCGGTATCAATTATTCTATCGTTAAAAGATTTCTCTAAATTTAATTGGATCTCATCTTCACTAGGCCAATCAACATCACCAAATATTTCTGAATTTTCTGGTGGTGTGCATTGATAGGCCATTGCTGACTTCTCCCAATATATCTTGCACCATTTCTTTTGCGCGACACGTATGCAATCTTGTATTTGTAAATGTACTGGGTGCGGCTCCTCTAGTGATGCCTTACCTTGTTTAGCAAGCCAGATATAAGTTTGTTTGTTTGCACGTATATAAACTGGTGCAACTATAACTCTTAAAATATCATCAGGGTTTAATGCAGCGAGGATCTTATCTTCTTCTACATCGTCTTTACCTTGGATAAGCCATAACTTTTCTTCTCCACCTCCATCACGTTGATCAAAGCAGTTAACGACATGTAAGTCTTCTAGGGCATTGCCATAAATCCTTACATAGTCCTTCTTTTTTGGTTTAGCAATCTGCCACATCATTTGTTTAGTATTCTGCAATGTAGCTAGTTTCTGACTGGTCTTACGGTGTTTATTTGGATCGAACATAGTATTATTTCCTTCGGGTTATTTATTAGTTAGGTCTTCGTTTTATTACGTCACCAAAATCAAACTCTTGTTGTTCGGGTTCAGGCTCAGGCTCATCTTCCTCTTCTTCATCGGCATTATCTTCTGAGTCTTCTTCGGCAATTAACCAATGGTCAGGAGCATAATTTTTTAACTCTTTTTCTAGTAGTTGAATTTTATCTTCTCTAGTCCTTATAAGATTAACCATATCGCTATAACGGCCAGACAATTTTATATAGGCATCTGTAACTGTGTAATTTCTGGGAATTATACTTTCCACTAAATTTTTTAAATTGCTTCCTATTCTAGTAACTTCGGAATCAATGTTCGCTAAATTTAAAACAGTTTGATAATTATGTTCAGTTTGTTTTTCAGCAAGTACATTATTTTCTTCTGCCAAGTTTAATGACTCTTGGTAACGTGGGTTACGATTGTTTCTAATTTTTTTCATTCAACCTCTTTACGTATTCTAAAAGTTCAGCAATTGTTTCCTGACCCGTTAGTTGAATTCCATAAAGGTCCTCAATTTGTTTTTGATATGATTGTGGTGTCTTGGGTGTGCTACCGTTTGCACCATCTGCAAATCTTTTTCTAGTATCAAACTGCCCAATACCAGACTTTGCTTCTAGTTCTTTTGTTAGTTCACTCTCTAGCATTAGACTTTTGAGTGCGAAATCACGTGACTCTCTTGGAAGTTTAATTTTATAAGCTTCCTCATTTTCTGCTTCTTTTTCTTTTTCTAGCCTATCCATTATTTCTTTAAAACTAGGACCAAACGGAACTTCAATTATCTTAGGATCTTTTTTCTGTTCTTCTGTAAGCAATGCAGTTTTTGCTTTAGATTTTTCTGTACCTAGGTTTTTTAAGATATCTTCAAATAATTTAGGGTTCTCTTTTTTAGAAGATTCTTTTGCAGTATTAATATTTTTGATACGGTTAGCTTTTGCTTTCACATAACGCATATACTTAACATTCTCGTGGTCCTTACCTCCGTTAGTATATTTAAGCGCTTCTGTTGGGTTAAAGTTTGCTAGCATTCTTTCGTTAGCAGTTAGGTAGGTACCTTTTTCTTTTCCGAGTGATGGATTAGTAAAGTTACGGTCATATTTTTCATTCATGTTGATTGCCCCTTTTGCGTTATATAATTTTTCAGTTAACATTCCTCTCATCTCACCATTCGGAAGAAGCTGAACGTCTTCAATCAAATGTTTTTCAAGTTTTTTAGAATCTTCTCCGCCATACATTGCTGCGGTGTGCATCACCCATTCATCGGGATTATATTTGTCTGCTGTTATTGCTTTTTTATTAGGTTGGAATTCTTTACCAAAATTTTCTATTTCTAAATCTGCTGCATCTTCTTTTGCTCTTGTTTCTACAAACTTTTTAAATGCACCTTTACTCTCGGCTGCTGACGGTTGATTAGCTACATAGTTCGTATAGTCATCATCACTTAAAAACCCAGATTCACGGGCTAATTTGTCTGCTTCTTTTTTATCTGCCGCTGCTTCTATGTCTGCGATTTTATCTAAATCGTTTGTTACTGGATTGTATAGGTACTTCATTTCGAGTACCTCACATTGTGATGAAGATGTTTGTTTAGGTAAGTTTCAAACGCATCTATTGGATACCTTATTACACCTCCAAGCTTTAGGAACGGCGGGCCATTGCCTAAGGCTCTTTTGTTAGCAAGTGTTCTTGTAGTTATTTCTAAAATAGTTGCTGCTTCGTTTGGTCTGTAAAATAATTTGTTCATGAAAATTGTATTTCATGAAAAAGGGGTCGTTACGAGAAAACGGAATTCCCGAAATAGGTTTTGGGAATTGTTATTTTGTTTTGGTATATTTTCTTTTCTTAAGTACAACTTTATCACCCTCAGGTCTGTAATCGGGATCGAATAAAGTTTTAGTCAAATTAATATCCATAGTGATATATCGCTCCACAAGTTTGAATCTTTTAAACTGACCTTTTGTTTCGATGTCTGCTGTAGCTGTTTTCTCGGTCCATGTTTTTGGACTCTGGTTATCAAATGCAGCTCTTTTACTAGGTCCCTTAAATAATTCATTTAAACAAGTATCAAAAAATTTATCTTTAATAGCTTTCAAACATATTTTTCTAACAGTTAAATCGGGATCTTTATCTTTAATCATTTGTGCAGCAGCTTTGGCATATGCAGCATTCATTAATTCTCGGGCTATGGATTTTTCTTTTGATTTAGAAACTGTAAATCCTTTTTCCTCTAATAATAATTTAGCTTCTCTAAGTATGTCAGCTGTCTTCTTGTCTACGTTTGAAAACGTTTTGTCTGCGGTGTCCATGATCTCTTATAGCAAAACAGAAATCATGGATCAAGAAACTAAGCAGCATAGCCCTTCGCAAGCTTATCGGATTCTGCATCAACAAAATCATCAGTAGCAGCAGCATAAATCATAGTTGTTTCAATTCTCTTATGGCCCATATATTTCTGCAAAACCCGCAATGAAACACCACTAGAAACACAGAACACTGCGAACGTATGTCTTAAAGATTTTAAATCTCTATTGCTAACACCCGCAGCATCTTTAATTAATTTCCAAGTTTTTCTAACCTCATTTATATGGAGTAGTTTACAAGGTCTTAAACCTCTTTTACCTCTACGTAATTCCCCGTATCTACAGTTAGGAAATAGGTATTTATTTCTTAGATCCCCAGTTGGATAATATAAGACTGGGTCTGCATCTGATCTAGCTTTCATGATCAATTCTAAATGCGCAACCATTCTAGGATTTATTGGTCTAGTCCATTGACCAACTTTTGATTTTTTATAGTGAATGCATTTATTTTTAATATCAATCTGATCAACTGTTAGATTAAATATTTCTGATTGAGGCCTGCCTCCACAAAGTAGCGAGGCCAATATCCCATAACAAGCGACCCGTTTTTCATGCTTCTTGGATAGTTTTAAAGCAGCAAGTATTATCTTATGCATATCGGCGCTGCCGTAATAATCAGAATGGTCCTTAATTTCTGCATTGTAATTACCCTTAAACATTGAAGCGGGGTTATCACCAGTAAAGTATCTTCTACCTTTTGCGTAATTAAAAAGTTTTCTGATAAACTTAACCATCTGATTTGCATGATAAGAAGTCTTAATTGTTACTGCTTTATGGTAATCAATTATGTCCTCTTTAGTGATTGAACTCATTCTTTTTGACTTAATGTTTAGGTCCTCACGATGAAGCTTCCAAAGTTTAAGTATTTCAACATCATTAGTATTGCCCAATAACCAACAATCAATATTACTTTGCTCATTCTTTAACTTGTTTTTATCAGTCCTATTCTTGAGTCTTTTTTCTACATACTCATTAAGAACTATTTCAAACGTTTTTTCTTTAGCACGTGCAGCAGCAGCAACGATTGGATCCTTGCCCTGAACATTGTCTGATTTAATTTCGGCAGCCAATTTCCGAGCTGCCTTAATACTCATTTCAGGGAAATCGCCTATTTTAGTTTTCTTAGAATATTTAAACTCTTTTAAATACCTTTGAAGATAGAAAGATTTTTCTCCGCTGATCTGAACATAGATTCTTAGTCCAATTACTTCTGAATCTAGTACATAGTATTTTTGATTTTTCTTCGGCAATCTTTTGATCATTGCTTCCGTGTACTTTTGTCGTGATTGTGTTTCCATTAGTATATCCTTTTTGTTGTTTCTATTTTTGATACACGAGTAAAAAGGAAGATGCTCTGAAATGAGATTCCCAAAAAGGTAATCGGGAACTCTACGGGAACTCTATCGATGAGAACATTACACACGGGAACTCTATGGGAACTCCAATAGACGTGAACATACGGGCAACTTTTCATAACAGCATTCTACCTTTCTCGTTGGAATGCCTTATTGAATCGCTATTGTGTGATTTTGTAAAGTTGAGAGCGTAAGCTTTCGAATCTGGGGGTTATAGGTTCGACTCCTATGTGGCGCACCATAAAAATTAATCTTTGATCATTAATCTACAACTTAAATCCACTCTATGTAGCCAAATTGTTTGATTTCCAAAATATTCATCCACAGCAGCTTTTACACCTGGGCACATCCCATAGTCATCAATATGAAGGACACCTCCCTTTTCAAGTTTGGGATATAAAGTTTCTAATTGTAGTTTAGTTGTAGAGTACAGATCAGTATCCATTCTTAATAGTGAAATGTTATTGGGTATGTTTTTTTCTTCTTTTAAAGTTTTTAAAATATCACCCTTAATCAACTTAGGTGAATATTTTTCATCAGTAAAAAATTTTTTTAATATTTGCTCTACTTCATTTTTTGTGGGATAAAAATTATCTATTTTTGTTTCTGGTTCTATTTTTTTCCCCTTAATAGAAATATCTTTGGAATTAAGTGAGGATTTCAAAAAACCTACTTCAAATGTGTCGTACCCAAAAACTTTACAATCAATTTGATATTTTTGAGCATAATGAGCCATAAGCCCCAAACTACCACCCTTAAATATACCGCACTCAACAAAGTCACCTTTAATTTTTTTTTCAGAAATATATTTTATTGATTGAATTAATGACCAAAGATTTGGTTTTGTGCATAAAGAATACTTTAATGCATTATCTATATTTATTTTATCATCTTTGTTACACTCTATTGTAAAATCAGCCCATCTATCATTAAAGTTATTCTTTCTAATAATGTTGAAGCCCAAAAGATTAAAAATTTTTTTGATATAGATTGATTTATTTCATGAGAACTAGTCATAATCTGTTTTTCCATATTTCTTATTGAGCAAAATTACTTGCTTAAAAAATAAAGTAATTAAATAGAGATACACTAATTAATAAATAAATAACATTCAAATAATTAGATTAAATAATTAATACTTAGAGGCTCTATTTAATCTATCATTTATTGCTCTACCCATTCCCTTGTTGGGAATCTTTTCTACAACAATTGATTTATATCCTTTATTTTTAATTTTCCGTAAACAAGAGTAAAGATTTTTTGCAGCTTCATTTAAATTGCCTTTGGCACTTAAGTAGTAATAGTTTTTTAATCTATTTTTTCTTTTTTTTATTAAAATAAATGCCTCATCATCTTTGGATTGTTTAATATTCATCCTAAGAGGAATACCAGGAGAGTAATGCAATCGAGATTGGCCTGGAGCATTTTTTTTTTTTGGGTTTGTGTTCACATTAATTTTAAATCCTAAAGTTTTTTGAATTTTAGAAATGTCTAGGCCACCTAATCTTAATATAGTAGGTTTCCCTATGAGACTAATTATAGTAGACTCTATGCCAATAGAGCTTTTACCTCCGTCTAAAATATATTTAATTTTATTACCAAACTCTTCTTCAACATCACTAGCTTCAACAGCGCTAATTTTTGTAGTGATGTTAGCGCTAGGCGCAGCTAAGGGATAATCTAATTGTTTTAATAATTCCTTAAAAATTTTATGACTTGGAAACCTTACAGCTAAATTCTTACATCCGTTAGTTACAATTTTTGAAATTTTAGAGTTTTTTTTTAATTTTAAAATATAAGTTATTGGTCCAGGAGAAAATTTTTTATAAAGTTTAACAAAATCATCACTTATTAAACAATCTTTTTCTAGGGAATCAATATTGTGATAATGAACAATTAGAGGGTTATTTTTAGGCCTTTTTTTAATTTAAAAATTTTTTTACTGCAGAATCCATGTAGGCATTAGCTGCTAAGCCATAAACAGTTTCAGTTGGGACGCCTATACAGTAATTTTTATTAAGGTATTTTTTCGCTTTTTTGATATTTGATTGATTAGATTTCATGTATTAATAATTATTATTATATGAAAGATAAAAATTTACCACCTGATAATAACTTACAATCTCTTGAAGAGCTAACAAAAGAAGCGAATAATATTATTGAATCTTTAGAGGCAGAAAAAGATCTTCAGAGCTCAATTGATTCTTATCAGGAGTTATTAAAATTAAATAATATTATTGAAAAAAAATTTCACAAAACTACGAAAATAATAAATGAAGAAACAAAGAAAAAAATTAACAATATAACCTCAAAGAAGAATGATAAATAAACTTATTAGAATATCAAAAGATACCAATTTATTTTTAAAAAAGTTTATTAAAAAACAGAAAAGAACAAAATTAGTTACAGCCATGGAGTATGGCCTGTTTCCAGGGGGGAAAAAAATAAGATCAAAAATTTTATTAGATATAGGAGCTGTATTTAAAATTGAATATAAAACATTAATTGCCATAGGTGCTGCGGTAGAATGCATTCATGCTTACTCTCTCATTCATGATGATTTGCCTTGTATGGATAATGATAAGTTAAGAAGAGGAAAACCTTCCACTCATATTAAATTTGGAGAGTCCACAGCAGTGCTTGCAGGGAACTCACTTTTAACAATGGCTTTTGAAATTTTAACCAGTTCAAACTTAAAGATTAATGAAAAAACCAAGGTAAACCTAGTTCAAAAATTATCTCAGTCTTCTGGACATTTAGGAATTGCTGGAGGTCAATATTTAGATCTAAGTTTTGAAAAGAAAAAGATCTCAAAAAATAAAATTATAGATATGGAAATAAAAAAAACAGGAAAATTATTCAGTTTTTGTTGTGCCGTACCAGCTATTATTAAAAAGAAAAATAATAAAGACATAAAAATTTTTGAAAATATTGGTGCTAATATTGGTCTTTTATTTCAGATAACAGATGATCTTATCGATTTTAAAGGCTCTTCTAAAATTGCTGGAAAAATAACCGGGAAAGATAAGAAAAAAGGCAAAGCTACTTTAATCAGTTTACTGGGATATCAAAATGCTATTAAGTATAGTGATAAAATAAAATTTAAAATAATTAAAGATTTAAATAAGCTTAGTTCAAGCTCTAGTAATTAAATGAGACTTTAGATTATATTTTAACACGAAATAAATGACACAAGAATATAAATCTTTAAAAAATATTAACTATCCCTCTGATTTAAGAAAGTTATCTGAAAATAATCTTCAAGAGTTATCTAATGAAGTTAGAACGGAAATGATTAATGCTGTTTCTGAAACAGGTGGACATTTAGGGGCAGGCTTGGGTGTTGTTGAGCTAACCGTTGCCTTACACTACATATTTGATACCCCCAATGATAAGCTAATTTGGGATGTTGGCCATCAAACTTATCCCCACAAATTCTAACAGGAAGGAAATCTAAAATTAAGACTTTAAGACAAGGTAATGGCCTTTCTGGATTTACTAAAAGATCTGAAAGTGAATACGATCCTTTCGGTGCCGCACATAGCTCAACATCTATATCTTCTGCATTGGGAATAGCCGAAGCAAACAAACTATCCAATAAATTAAACAATGTAATTGCCGTTATTGGAGATGGAGCAATTAGTGCGGGCATGGCTTATGAAGCCATGAATAATGCGGGTGCTTCAAAAACAAAAATGATTGTTATTTTAAATGACAATGACATGTCTATTGCAAAGCCAGTAGGGGCTATGAGAACTTATTTAGCAAAACTTTTAACAGGAAAAATTTATTTTAATTTAAGAGAAACATTTAAATTAATTACCTCGGCTTTTTCTAAAAGATTTAGTGCAAATGCTGGAAAAGCTGAAGATTTTTTACGTTCAGCTGTAACGGGTGGTACTCTCTTTAATTCTTTAGGCTTTTATTATGTTGGTCCAATTGATGGACACGATTTGACAACTCTTCTACCAATTTTAAAAAATGCAAGAGACTCAAAGCACCAAGGTCCTATTATGATTCATATTAAAACAAAAAAAGGAAAAGGTTATTCATATGCTGAAAAAGCAACCGATCATTATCATGGTGTATCAAAATTTAATGTTGTAACTGGAGAACAGTTAAAAAGTGAAACCAATCTACCAGCCTATACAAAAGTTTTTGCAAATACTTTGGTTAAACATGCTGAAAGAGATAGTAAAATTGTAGGAGTTACAGCTGCAATGCCAGGCGGAACAGGAATGGATATTTTTGCTAAAGAGTTTCCAAAAAGAATGTTTGATGTTGGTATTGCTGAACAGCATGGAGTTACTTTTGCTGCAGGATTGGCGACTGAAGGTTATAAGCCCTATGTTGCAATCTATTCGACTTTTCTACAAAGAGCATATGACCAAGTGGTTCATGATGTGGCTATTCAAAGTTTACCTGTAAGATTCATAATTGATAGAGCAGGTTTGGTAGGGGCTGATGGATCAACTCATGCTGGCTCATTCGATATTACTTACCTTTCTACACTTCCTAATTTTATAGTCATGGCCCCAAGTGATGAGGCAGAACTAGTTAAAATGATTAATACCTCAATGGATATTAACGACAAACCTAGTGCCATTAGATACCCAAGAGGAACGGGAGTTGGATTGGAATTGCCATCCATAGATGAGAAAATAGAAATAGGAAAAGGAAGGATTATTCTAGAGGGAAAACAAGTTTGCATTTTGAGTATAGGAACAAGATTAGAAGAATGTAAAATTGCAGCTGAAGAATTAAAAAATAAAGGAATTAATTCAACAATAGTTGATGCACGGTTTGTTAAGCCTTTAGATCAAGAGCTTATTTTAAAGTGTGCCAGAGAACATGAGGTAATGATTACTGTAGAAGAAGGATCTATAGGAGGTTTTGGCTCTCATGTTGAAAACTTATTATCAGAAAATGGCATATTTGATAAAGGTTTAAAATTTAGATCCATGACATTGCCTGACACTTTTATAGAACAAGATAATCCTAAAAAAATGTATGATACTGCTGGCCTTAATGCGTCTCAAATTTCAAAAAAAATACTAGATATCTTATTTAAAAAAGGTTCGATTAAAGTAGTTAAAAATTAAATTTAAAATATTAGCTGCACTGAGCCTTGTTCATTAAGTAATGATCTAATAGAACGCAATTCATCATTGCCTCACCAACGGGTACTGCACGTATTCCAACACAAGGGTCATGCCTACCTTTAACTGAGATAGTGGTATTTTTTCCAAATTTATCTATAGTTTTTCTAGTTGTTAAAATAGAAGAGGTTGGTTTAACAGCAAATGAAACAATAATTTCTTGTCCTGTTGAAATTCCACCAAGAATTCCACCTGCATTATTAGAATTAAATTTTAATTTTTTACCTTTTTGTGAAATTTCATCTGAGTTTTGTTCACCACTTAATTTTGCAGAATTCATTCCTGAGCCAATATTAACACCCTTAACTGCATTGATACTCATCATTGCAGAAGCAATATCCATATCTAATTTAGAATAAATAGGAGCACCTAAGCCAACAGGAATTCCTTTAGCTCTTACTTCGATCACTGCACCACAAGAGGATCCTGATTTTCTTATATCTAGCAAATATTTTTCCCAAAGTTTGACCATATTTTTATCTGGACAAAAAAATGGATTTTTATTAATTGTTAAATCACTCCATTTAGTAGTATCGCATCCTAAAATTCCTAATTGAGTAACAGCGCCAACCACTTTAAATTTTTTACCTAATTTGTTTTCTAAAACTTTTTTCGCAATGGCACCTGCTGCAACTCTTGAAGCTGTTTCTCTTGCAGAAGATCTGCCACCCCCACGATAATCTCTTATTCCATATTTCTTAAAATAGGTAAAATCAGCATGTCCTGGTCTAAATTTGTCTTTGATATTTCCATAATCTTTTGACCGCATGTC
>FUWD013176478.1_pt1 | contig 14394 bp, 13 predicted proteins | sample 1063281 | NCBI WGS metagenome assembly FUWD01 (sample SAMEA79048168, study PRJEB19326) | metagenome | biome: marine | reverse complement strand
ACCAACAAGCTAATGGTACGCAGACTCGTCCTCCAGCACTAAAGCTTTCAACCCGAAGGTTTTATCCGGTATTAGCTCCCGTTTCCAAGAGTTGTCCCAGACTGAAGGGTAGATCATCTACGCGTTACTCACCCGTGCGCCACTCTACTCGCCACCGAAGTGACTTTCTCGTTCGACTTGCATGTATAAGGCATGCCGCCAGCGTTCGTTCTGAGCCAGGATCAAACTCTCAAGTTTTAATCCTATTACTGTATAAATTGACACTTCCTGAATTATAAAATTCAGAAAGTCTCAGGCTCGCTCATCAAGCTGTTTGTTTCTGATTCTGTTGCCGAAGATCTGTTTTGCGAAACTATTTAATATAGAGACTAACTTAGACTTTGTCAAATCTTTAACAGTGTTTTCCGGTGAGATTGGAAAAAATTGAAGTGTTGGCTGGAAGAATTGTCATTTTGAATTAGAGCGAAAACAGGATTTCCTTCTGCTGATTGAGCAGTGTGGCCGTCACCCCGCCGATTTGTTTATGGCGTATGTTGCCTTCTGCATCGATGAAAAAGGTTTCAGGAACGCCGTAGATACCATAATCCATGGCGATGCTCCCGGAAGGATCATCAAGGGCAAGAAAATATGTCTTCCCAAACTGCCTGGCAAATGCACGGGCATTTTCCTCACTGTCCTGGATGGATATGCCCAGGACGGTGAGTGGTTTGTCGGAGGTTTTTTGTTTTTGATGGAAAGCTTCCAGGACGTGTGCCTCACCCCGGCATTCAACACACCAGGAAGCCCAGAAATTGAGCACTACCGGTGTCTTGATCTGGCTCAGTCGAATTTCCTGATTCCCGTCGAGTTGACGGACAACAAAATCCGGTGCAGATTTTCCAATTAAGGGTGAGGGAACTTTTTTAGGATCCGTACTGAATCCAAAAGCAAAAACTGCAATCAGTCCGGCGATTGAGGCCCAGGAAATCCAGAAACCAGGCCTTTTCCAGAGGATTTTTTTCATGATGTCATCATGGTCTGTTCCGCAGCCTTAAAACGTTCTTTTAAGATCGTTTCCCTGGCAACCAATCTTCCAGGACGGTACAGAAAACAGATGGCGATGCCAAGGGTGAACACAGGCAATGCCATCCAGGCCCAGCCCACCAGAGGGTTGATGAAAACCCTGAGGGTTACGGATTCTCCAGATTCCCCGTTCTCCGAGGAAAAAATAAGATAGAGGTCTTCCCAAAATGATCTGCGGAGTCCTACTTCAGTCAAAGGCTGAGGTTGGGTTGGGTAGAAACTTTTAGCAGGATTGAGAAACTGCAGTCTTGTTCCATTGTGGTCGAGCACTTCCACATTGGCCGCACGGTGAGTTGCATTTTCCACGGGAAATTCACGAACTCCCCTGAAGATGAGCTGGTAAGAGCCAATCGTTTGCGGTTGATCCTTGATCAGGGTCAGATCTCTTTCAAGACTGAAAAATTTTCCTGCAATTCCAAGAAAAATCAGGACGGCTCCAAAATGAATGAGTATCCCTCCATAACGCCGGTAATTCCTGCGGATGACCTGCAAAAAGGCCAATGTTGCTGAGTTTTCGGACTGTGAACTGCGGATCCTGACCAGCCGGAACAATTCGTTGACCATGGTTGCAAAAACAAAGAATGATAGCCAAAAGATGATGTACCCCCCCCAGGACCAGAGCTGATCTTGAAGCCCATAGGCAATCAATGCCGTTACTGGGAAAGCAAGCAGGAACGGCCAGGCGAAGTTTTTTTTCAGAGTTTCCATACTCGTCCTACGCCATGGGATCAATGTTCCAACACCCATCAAAAGGAGCAGAGCATAACCCATTGGAGCAGTAACGGTATTGAAAAAGGGAGCCTGAATCGAAAGTTTGGTCCCGCGTACTGCCTCTGCCAGCAGAGGGAAAGTGGTCCCCAGAAGGACCGTGAAGGCAATCGAAACAAAAAGGACATTCTGAGCCAAAAAGGCATTTTCACGACAGAGTACCGATTCCATCCGATGCTCTGATTCAAGCATTTGAATACGTTTGAAAAGCAGACCAAACGCCAGGACCAATATTATTGCAAGAAAGACCAGAAATGCCGGCCCGATATCAGATTGGGTGAAAGAATGGACCGAGTTTATGATGCCGGAACGGGTCAAAAAAGTTCCGATGATGGTCAGTCCATAGGTCAGGATGATGAGTACAATGTTCCAGATTTTGAGCATGTTGCGTTTTTCCTGGATCATCACGGAATGCAGAAATGCAGTACCGGTCAGCCAGGGCATCAAGGCCGCATTTTCAACTGGATCCCAAGCCCAGAACCCACCCCAGCCAAGTTCCTCGTATGCCCACTGGCCTCCCAGAATCAGGCCGGCAGAAAGGAAATACCAGGAAAGCAAGGTCCAGCGGCGGGTGGTAAGCACCCACTCGTTGTCCAGTATTCCACGCATCATTCCCCCCATAGCAAAAGCAAAGGGGATACTGAAACCGATAAAACCGAGATAAAGGCTCGGGGGATGGATCGCCATTGCAGGATGCTGCAAAAGAGGATTCAAACCCCGCCCATCTTGAGGAATGACGGCTTGCGACTCTAGGGGATTGGACCAGACGATGAGAAGAACCAACAGAAAGCTCATGATGCCATTCAAAGTTGCCAGGACATAGGGAATGATCTCCCGGTTGGTGTACTGATAACGGAATGCCACAATCATGATGAAAAAACTCTGAACCAGCACCCAAAACAACAGTGAACCTTCAAGCCCTCCCCAAAAGGAAGTGATCTTATAAAAAAGCGGCAGGTCCCGGCTCGAGTGTCCCCAGACGTATTGAATGCTGAAATCGTTGCTGACCAGTGCTTCCAAAAGCACCGCAGATGCGAGTGTGATCAACAGAAAGCTGAGAATCGAGGCATGCTGAACGGAACGGACAAGGTTCCAGTTGTTGGATCGTACTCCTAAATGAGGAACCGCAGTTCCATAAAGACTGAGTGCAAGTGAGCACATCAGTGCGATGGTGCCTAGATCAGACATATTGAATCATCAGTGAAATCAATGTTTCGGTATTTCCATTAAATAAAATATTTTGAATTATTTTAAACTCATTTTTATGGTTGCCGCAAACAAGGAACTTTATTTTAGGCCTTTGATGACGATTTTTCATGAATTTAACCTGGAAAATTCATGAATCTTTAAGTCTTCTTTGAACCCATCATTGCTCATCTAGGTTAGAATACTATACGATAATTCTGGATTCAGGGAGCAGTTGAAAAAAAATCCCTGGTTTACTGCAAATAGAAGGATTGGATTGAAACAATGAGAGACATATGGAATGAACTGACGGAATGGGTCGACAACGATAAGGCATTTTCCATTGCCAGGGTGATTCACACATGGCGCTCAGCACCCCGTGCTAGCGGTGCCGGGATGATCGTGGGAGAAGGTATGGAAATCGCTGGTTCCGTCAGCGGAGGCTGTATTGAAGGAGCAGTCATCGAAGAAGCACTTGAAGTGCTGAAAGATGGCAAACCGCGGAAACTGAATTACGGGGTGGAAGATGAACTGGCACTTTCCGTGGGCTTGTCCTGTGGCGGGGAGGTCTCCGTATTGGTTGAAAAACACTGGGCTTTTTCCGAGGAAGAAGAGACCCGGAAAGTCTGGATGAGGCTTCAGGAAGCATTACAAAAGAACGAGCCCGCAGTGCTTCTTTCAAAAACAAGCAGTTCACCCTCTTCACCCCTGCTGGTTCTCCCTGAAGGTGATGATATCGGGGACTGGGGTGACACGAACGAAAACGCAAAGGAGGCTGCGCTTGAAGCCTATCGAGAACGAGAAAATCGTCTTATGGAAATCGGCGATGAAGAAACCTTCATCCAGGTCTTCCCACGAAGAGATCAGTTGCTGATCATTGGAGCAGGGCACATTACCCTGCCCCTGGTTCAATTTGCGAATGCACTGGATTTTCAAACGGTGGTGATTGACCCAAGGAAGGTTTTTGCAACGCAAGAGCGTTTTGTTTCAAAACCAGATCACCTGATTGATCGATGGCCTCAGGATATTCTTGAGGATTGGCCGCTTCATGAAGACACCTATGCCATTCTGCTGACACATGATCCCAAGATAGATGATCCTGCACTGAAGATCCTCTTGAAACACGACCTGCCCTACATCGGTGCCTTGGGAAGCCGGAAGACACATGCCAAGCGTTGTGCCAGGCTGGAAGAAGCTGGAATCTCGCAGGAACTTATTCAGTCCATCAAGGGGCCTGCAGGCCTCGACATCGGTGCCAAGACTGCAGGTGAGATTGCCCTCAGCATGCTTAGTGAAGTAATCGCTGCAAAAAGAGGCAACCTTTAATCGAATCCAAGGACGTGCTCATGAATTCGGGAAACCGATCTTGAGCACTTCATCAAAGGTCTTGACGAAATAAGGCGTAATGCCTTCGGTAATGCTTTCATCAAGTTCTTCGTAATCTTTCCTGTTCTCATCCGGAAAAAGCAATTGGGTGATACCAGCTCGTCTTGCAGCGATGGTTTTTTCCTTGACCCCGCCAATGGGCATCACCAAGCCAGTTAAACTCAATTCCCCCGTCATCGCCATGTTTGGTATGATCGGTTTTTGTTGGGTCAGCGAGTAGAGTGCACATGCCATGGTGATTCCTGCAGAGGGCCCATCCTTGGGCGTCGCACCAGCAGGAACGTGTAAATGGATGAAGTTCCGATCAAAAAATTTATTAGTCTTCTTCTGGGGATTCAACCTGGCGCGGATGAACGTGTAAGCAATTTCAGAGGATTCGACCATCACATCTCCCAACTGTCCGGTCTGCTTGAGACCAGGATTCTTGGCTTCCACAGCACTTGCTTCGATATGCAGGGTTGCGCCTCCCATGGCGGTGTAAGCCAACCCAGTGATAACTCCGATTTTGGGTTTTTTGAACCGGGTTTCCTCGGCAAACATAGGCTGACCCAGGTAATCCGAAAGTTCGGAGCGGCTGATGGTCACTTTTTCCAGCCCGTCTTCGACAATCTTTCTAGCAGCCTTGCGGAGAAGTTTTTTGATGTTGTTTTCCAGACTCCTCACACCGGATTCTCTGGCGTAGCCATCGATCATGTCACGCAGGACTGTTTTTGGAAGTGAAAACTGAGAACGTTTCAAACCATGTATTTTCAATTGCTTTGGAAGCAGATGCCTGCGGGCAATCTCGAGTTTCTCTTCAAGGATGTAGCCTGAAAGACGGATCTGCTCCATGCGGTCCAGCAAAGGCGCAGGAATGGTTTCCAAAGTATTGGCCGTGCAGATGAAAAGAACTTTTGAAAGATCAAAACGAATGTCCAAATAGTGGTCCAGGAAATCCTTGTTCTGTTCGGGATCCAGTACTTCCAGTAAGGCGGAAGCAGGGTCTCCATGAAAGCTCGCTCCAATTTTGTCGATTTCATCGAGCATGATCACCGGGTTGGACGTTTTACAGGTTTTGATGGCATTGATGAACTTCCCCGGCAGGGCACCGATGTAGGTTCGGCGATGCCCCTTGATTTCTGCTTCGTCCCGCATTCCTCCCAGCGAAAAACGATAGAACTTACGGCCCAGCGCCTTGGCAATCGATTGGCCCACGGAAGTTTTCCCGGTTCCGGGAGGTCCAACCAGGAGCACAATGGTTCCTGCCAGGTCATTATTGATGATGCCGACTGAAATCAGTTCCAGGATACGGTCTTTGACATCCTTCAATCCGAAATGGTCTCGATCCAAGATCCTTCTGGCTCTTTTGAGATCGAAATAATCTTTGCTGTAGACCCCCCATGGTAAGATTGTAAGCCAGTCGAGGTAGGCACGGGAAACATTGTATTCTGGTGAAGCAGGTTCGATGAGCTTAAGTTTTTCAATTTCCTCATCAATCCTTTCCTGGGCTTCTTCAGTCAGCTTGAGCTTACGTATTCTAGCCAGGAATTTTTCAACTTCGGTTTCCTTGCCTTCCTTGGTCAGACCGAGTTCTTTTTTGATTTCCTTCAGTTGTTCACGCAGGAAGAACTCACGCTGTTGTTGGGACATGCGTTCTTCGATTTTATGGCTGATGCGGCTTTGGAGCTTGGAAACTTCCAACTCGTGCTTGAGCAGGATTAGTGCTTTTTCAATACGCTGCTTGATGCGACGGGTTTCCAGGATTTTCTGCAGTTCTTTGCCTGAAGCGGTGGTCATGGAGGCGGAAAAGTCGGCCAACGTTCCTGGCTCCTTGAGGTTGACGCGCCCCATCAACAGTCCCAGTTCCTCCTTGAAAAGAGGATTTAACTGTACCAATTCCTTGATGGCGTTGATGATCGAAACCGAATAAGCCTTAAGTTCTTCTTCTGAGCCAGGATCCTGGTCATACCAGTAACGGACACGAGCCTGCATCACAGGCTGTTTCTTTTGAAGTTTGACGATTTCAAAACGTTCCATTACCTGGACCACCACCTGCAAAGGAGCATTTGCCTGTTTCGATGCCTGAACGATTTTGGCAACCACTCCTGTTCTCGAAAGTTTTCCCTCGTCTTCTTCATTTTCCCGAAAACTGAAAACCAAACCGATGTATTTCAGGGAATCTTTCATCACCTTCATCATATGCTCCTCCAGTTCTTCGTCGGAAATGATCACAGGCAACATCATCTTCGGAAAAAGCGGACGATCGTAGAGCGGAACAATCAGCAACTGCTCAGGAAAAAGATCGCTGGCAATGATGATCGATTTTTCTTCAGTCTTGGATTCCTCCTCTGGCTCAACCAGGTCTGCAGCGGTTTTATCTTCTGTTTCTGAATTATCGGTCATGACATGTCTCGAGCATTACTCAATTTTAAGATAGAGGTTTATTTTTTAGCACTCATCTTACTAGAGTGCTAACAATTAAGCTAGTAAAAATAAGAGGATGTCAGACAATAGTTTATTAAAAATGAGGTTATTTTCTTCATGATTTGTATAAAATGATTTAGAGCTAATGAGAAATATTATGCCGCGGCATGAAATTCGGTTGGGCTCAGCAGTTTGCTGACTGATTTTATAAAAATATTTTAAACTATTGATTTTATTATTGATAATTTTATCAGAACCATTGGTTTAAATCAATCGAAAAATAAGGTAAATTGGTTTTAGAACAAGCATGATCGCCCGAAACTTGTGGGAATTGCCGTGCTGTAGAAAAATATCTCCTAACCCTGAAAACTTTTCTCTGGATGGCCCAAAAAATGGGGACAGCATTTCCTGATCCGTCAAGGAGTGGTGGAACGCATGTTGAAACAGTCTCAAATCAGCGAAGGCGATCAGGTTGTTGAAATCGGTCCGGGTAAGGGTTTTCTAACACGTGCTTTGCTCAAACGTGGAGTACAGGTAACCGCCGTAGAGATCGATCCAGAACTTTGCCAAGAACTCCGAGTGAACTATGGAAAACTGGAACAATTTCAGCTTTTGGAAGGGGATGTGATGCAGATTGATCCGTTAAAACTATGCCCGCAAGGCCATGGTTCGGCAAAACTGGTGGCTAACCTTCCTTACCAGATTGCTTCGGCACTGATCCTCCGATTGCTCCCTTTCCGGAAATGCTGGAAATCATTGACCCTGATGGTTCAAAAAGAAGTCGCAGATCGGATCTGTGCCACTCCTGAACAAAGGAAGGAATACGGCTCCCTTTCATTGGCAGCCGGATTGGGCTTTGATTGCCGCTGTTTCCTCAACGTTCCTCCGGCTGCTTTTCGTCCGAAGCCGAAGGTTGATTCAAGCCTGATTTTTCTTGAACCCCGGGATTCTGGAATAAAAGAGGAGGAGGAAGAAGAGTTTTTGAACTGGAGCCGAACCCTGTTTGAAAACCGGAGAAAACTATTAAGCGGGAGCATCCGCAGGCATTTTCCGGATTGGTATCAAAAGGATCAGGATTACCTTCAGGAAACAATCGGGAAGCGGCGCCCTGAAGCAATTCCACATCAGGAATGGCTCGATCTCTTCCGCAGGTTCATCAATTTCAGGAATCGGAAATGTTGAAAACATTTTTTCTTTTGGTTGTGTTATCCCTGTTTTCCAACGCATTTGGAGAATTGGAACAGGCCAAGGCTTCCGAAAAGCAAGAGGTTCTTGGTGCTTTTTCTCAATTGAAATTCCATCAAAGGATCGATCTTTCCAACAGCTCACCACCTTTTCTGAAAGCCAAACAGGTCCGTGAAGACTTGGAGGCAACGCATTGGCTACTCAAACAAAACTATGCCCGATACCACCTCTTAAAAGAATCGGGAACCGACTGGGATAGGGTTTTCCAGAAACTTGAGAAAAGACTCCTTTCCAATCCAAATCCCCCACTGACCCATCATTTTCAGCAGAAACTGATGAAGGCCCTGGACTTTACCGAGGATCCTTTTTTGAAGTCCGACCTTTTTCTTCAGAAACGGCATTATCTTCGACAGGTGGAACCCAAAGCCGCATTTTACAGTGGGGTCAAGCTTGTACTCCAACAGGGACGCCACCGGGTGCTTCCGAATCTGAATCACCCCGAAGTCGCGAATCACTTCATGCTCAACTGCCTGCAAAAAGGCCAGATGATGTTCCCGATTATCGGAGATCGTGTGGATGAACCTCGGTTCATGCTCGGAAGACTTGCGAGTTTCAATGAAAAACCGCTGGACTGCCTTTTTGAAAATGAACTAGGAACTCCAATCCGCCTCCAACTCCCCCTGGCTCTGAATCAGGGTGTCCGCAACAAATCCAAAAAACCTTTATACCGTTTTATCGAGGGACACATTCCCTATCTGATCTGGTATCGGGAAGGAGATGATGAGGAACGTTCCACGAGGAGGTTCATGAAGCTTGCGCGTCAGTTAAGGCGAAGCTCAACCCTTGTCCTGGACGTGCGTGGGAATCACAGCGGTTCGTTCAAGTTCATTGAAAAATGGCTGAAGGAACTCACCCGTGCAACATGGGAAAATGTGATCGTCCGCGAAAAGCAAAGCATCCCGATCCTGCTCGGACTGATCAACCGCAATGACTGGGATCTCAAGTTTTCACCCAACCCGCTGGTCAGCCGAGAGATGCTGGACCAACACCAGATGCAGTTGAAGGCACTGCTCAGTCACTTTGAGGAAAACGAGATCTCTGAAAAATGGATTGAAACCAAATTTCTTTTCAAAGGACATCAGGATGCTCCAGCCTGGAAGAAACGATTGATCGTGGTGGCCAACGAACATTGTGGCGACGGTTGCCAGTTCCTTGCGGCACTGGCAAAACAGGAAGAAACGTCCCACCTGGTTGGTTCGTTGACAGGTAATTTTCCAAGGGGATTCAGTGTTCCGCTTTATCAGCTTCCACACTCCAGAATACTGCTTTCCATCAATCACCGGCTGCATCTGAATCATGAAGGATTACCTGTGCTTCCCTCGGGATATCAGCCCGATTACTGGCTTTTCCCGGAAATGGGAATCCAGGATGTGCTGCGGCTCGCAGGAAGCCTTTAAAGTTTCGGATCAAACCCAAAAGGGGGTGTCAGCAATTTGTATTAAACCAATTCAATAAAGCATGCCTTCAACCCTAGAAAGATGGCTCAAATCGCTTTTGGTCCTTCTTAGTCTTTCCACAACGACTCTTTTCTTTGGTGTCCTCATCCTATCTCTGGTACCGGTCAAGTTCGCGCTGAAAAAGACTCCCTTTGACAGAAGAGTGAAAGAGGCTCTTTTTGGACTGGCTCGAAGCTGGATTTATTTCAACAACTGGGTCTATACAGGACTTCATCAGGTTGAGTGGCGTATCATCGGTCACACCAATCTCAAACCCGACGGACAGTATCTGCTGATCAGCAATCATGTTTCTTCGGCGGACATCCTGGCAATCTTTGTGCTCGCCTGGGGCAGACTCCCTTTTCCCCAATTCTTCCTTAAGCAGGAACTCCTCTATGTCCCAGTTTTCGGACAAGCCCTTTGGAGTTATGAAATGCCAGTGATGAAGCGCTATAGCAAAGAATACCTTAATCGAAACCCCGACAAACGTGGAAAGGACCTGGAAACGGCGCAAAAATCCTGTGCTCGGATCAAGGATCAGCCTTTCACCATCATCAATTTCGTGGAGGGCACCCGTTTCACCCAACTCAAAAAGGAAAAAAATGGTTCTTCCTTCGATAATCTCCTGCAACCAAAAGCGGGTGGGGTGCATATGGTATTGTCCAATCTGGCATCTCAGTTGGATGGAGTGTTGGATCTGACCCTGGCTTATCCGGGTTGTGACTCACCTTCCTTCTGGAACATCATCAGCGGTCGGGCCCCACTGGTGATTATCCAGGTAAAAAAATACGCTCTTGACGGGATCTCAGCCCCGAGTCTGGAGCAGTTGAAGATTCGCCAGGGAACTCAACAAGTCCGAGAATGGATCAATGAATTATGGGCCAATAAAGACCGCAGTATCGGTGAAATGCACGAACGTTACAGACCCAATTAGCGATGATGGGATCTTATTGAAAGAGTAGGCATGCTGAAATTGAATCCTCCAGTCCTTTTCTTCAAAAATTTTTCCCACCTGGATTCCAACTCAGGCAACCCGCGAACCGTTTTCCACAGAATGGGTGAGTTGAAGCAGAACCACATCCTTTGATTCGGAATAGGCACCAAGTACCAGCACCTCGGATTTCACTCCGGCCACACGTTTTACCGGAAAATTCATCACTGCCACCACCTGTTTCCCAACAAGCTCTTCCGGCTCATAATTGCAGGTGATCTGGGCAGAACTGGTCTTGATTCCAAAAGGGCCAAAGTTGATTTTTAGCACATAGGCTGGTTTGCGTGCTTTGGGATTGAGAACAGCTTCGAGCACGGTGCCCACCCTTAGTTCGACTCCCATGAAATCATCAAAATTGATGGGAGCCTGCAATTCGAAAGATGTTTTAGAATTCATGGTCTTACCTGCAAAAATACTTGACTCAAAGCGTGGTTCGGTTCAATCTGGATATAAAGCATTTCATTCGGAATTCATTTCGGATTCTGGAAATTCAAAATTCTCCGATTCATCCATGCCTAAAGCGCCCGCGAAGGTAGGATGAACGATAGGGTCAGCGGGGAAACGTGCTGGCCTCCCGTTTTGGAAAGGAGACCCCTTATGTTGGACCTTCAAGGTAGAAATATCAATAAGCTCCGTATTTCCGTGAGCGAGGCCTGCAACATGGCCTGCAGTTACTGCGTCACGGGAATCAACGAGCATCAGGTCGCACCAGACCAACTTCCGATGCAAGACCTGCTGAAGTTGGCCACTTTGCTTCATCGTCACGCAGGAATCGAGAAAATCCGCATCACCGGTGGAGAACCACTGCTTTACCGGGAATTGGTACCTTTCGTCGAAGGACTCAGTGAAAGCGGCCTGGAAGATATCGGCATGACCAGCAATGGACTATTGCTGGCAAGATCCGTCCCCTCGCTCGCAAAAGCAGGGCTGAAACACATCAATCTCAGCCTCGATTCGCTTCAGCCCGAACGCTTCCGTAAAATGGGCCGTGCCGGGAGTCTCAGGAGCACCCTGGACGGCATTGATGCCAGCCTCGAAGCAGGTCTGCGCCTGAAGATCAACATGGTGGTCGTGAAAGGTGAAAACGAGGATGAGGTTGCAGATGTGCTTGAATTCGGCATCGCCCGTGGAATTGAGGTGCGTTTTTTGGAACTGATGCGCATGGGCCCTCTCTACCAAAACGGAGACTTCAAGCTGGTCACCATGGAGGAAATGCTGAACAGCATCCGCGAACGTTTTTCAGTCACAACAGCCCAGGCCGATGAAGATTCGACTTCCCAGCGCTTCTGGGTTCCAGGTGGTTATTTCGGCATCATCCCCAATGAAAGCGCCCCTTTTTGTTCCACTTGCTCCAGGCTGAGGTTGACTTCGAATGGAAAGTTGATCGGCTGTCTCAGCAACCCGATAGAAACTTCAATCCGACACCTGCTCGATCATCATGATCCTGAAATGGAGCTGAAATCTCTGGTGATGGAATCGGTTTCTTATAAAAAATCCCAATTCACCGGATCTGATTTGGTGATGTCCAAAGTGGGAGGCTGAGCCGGTCAATCGATTTTTTCCAGGTTGACCAGCATTTTCAGCATGTCCAGTCCAGTTTTTTTCTGAAGAAAGCGAGCACGATCCTTGAGGCTTCCGTTGAGGGAGGCTTTCCCATGCTTTCTACCAAAAATGATTTTGTTCGCGGTTGGACGGGTACGGGCCTGGTAAAGGGTGGGATAAATCTTTTTCCAACGTGAACACTGTTCCTCAAAATCCCCGTTCATTGTCCAGAAATTCCCTACCGCCCATCCTCCAGGGACAAGAAGTTCTGAAAGCCTAGTGATGAAAGGGATGGAGATCAGCTTTTCAGGAGCACTGGCAGGTCCGTAGGCATCAAGAAAGATCAGGTCGAAATTCTCGTCCAGGTCCAGGATTCCTTCGGCCGCATCGGCGATGATGACTTTCCGCCGGGAATCTTCCTCAAAACCAAAAAACTGACAGGCGGCTTCCAAAACGGCTTCATTGATTTCGATCACCGTTTGTTCCACCTCCGGAAAAAGACGGTGCAGAAAATTCGCAATCGTCCCTCCACCCAGCCCGATGTGGAGCACCTTGCGCGGTTCCGGAACAAGAAGCAGGCATAGCATCATATGACGGGTATAACTCAGCAATAATTGGTTCGGATCGGATCGGAGGCAGGAACTCTGGACCACACGGTTTCCAAAACGCATTTCGAAACGATCTTTCTTGCGCCAAACCTGGATCGGGCTCGGGCCTTCCGTGTTTTCCCAAACCAAACCAAAAATCTCACGGCCTTGGCTTGCAAGCCGGTCCATCACCGCTTCTTCTGCGCTGAACATTTGTTGAATCATCCTACTCCACTGTTCCCGAAGGAAATTCCATTGTTTCATCAAAAGGTTCCGGTTTTTTGCCGGGATGTCTTTTTAATACCTTCTACAAATTGCGTGCCTGCATCGAAATGAAATGCACATGAACTTGAAACTCAGTGGAATTATTTTCAAGAAGATTTTTATTTTAATGCCCTGAGTGTTAAAGACAGTAGCTCTGGGTCCTGTGCAGCAAGCAATTTGGTTTTTGTAAAGATTCTCCGGAAGACCTTCTCCCAATCCGGAATCGATCATTCGCCGATGAACCGGATGGAGATTATTTGCATCGGCACCCATAGAGTCTCGAGCCTTTCCCTTTGCATCGAAGAGCAGGACAAAACCGTCCAACGCCTGCAGCAAAACCTGGGCGATGTCAGCCAGATTTGGAATCCCGTCTTTTGTTTCCCTGAAAACGTCGTTCATGGTCTTTTTCCCTGTTTTGTTCTCCTCAAATCTTTCACCAAACGGCAGTGGGATTCAAGATTTGTCTCTCCAGAACCTGCATCTTTTCTGGAGGGACCGTGATTTTCAGGTGGTGTTTTGTAGCGACTTGTTTTTCAATCTGGAAAAAATAAAAACCTCTTATGCCTGCCACCTCAGTCGACCTGCTTCATCCGGGACTTCCGGAAAATCTGAAACGTGTCCAGATTCCCATCGTCGAGGCCTCTGACGAAACACTAAAGGGTTTTGGCCATTTGGTGGAAGATCCGGAAGAGGTGGAAATTGAAATTGTACGTTGGCCGTCTCTGGGTTGGAGGAAAGTAGATCTGGACACGGGAGATGAAGGTGGAACGACCGAAGGGATCTTCTCCTGTGAGTGGAAAGGCGACGTGCTATATGGTTCCAACGAGGCGGTCTCGGGAAACTACACCTTGGGATATGGAGTCGACCCCGAAAATGCCGATGAGTCCCATCAAAGGCCTCCTGAAAGACTTATGCTCTGGCATGCGAATTACCATCCGGATGGTGGTCAACTTTTCTTTCCTTTGGAGAACAAACCTTTTCTGTGCCCTTTAGCCCTTCCAGGAGATGACATCCAACCCCAGGATTTCATCTGCTTTCGCTGCAACGGAAACCAGGGGCTTTATATCCATCCCGACATCTGGCATGAAGGCATTTTCCCGATCCAGGGGAAACAGCGCTTCTTCGACAAACAGGGGGCTGTGCACGCCAGAATTTCCGTTGATTTTGCCCGTGAATTCGGATGCCTCCTCGAGATCCCATTACCCTAGATCCACTCACGTGTGAATCACTCATTCTGGGTTGGCTGGAAAATCTTCTTTAGATTTTTATGGAATAATCTATTTTGTGCCTCAAAACCCTGAATTGAATTTAACACCGATTTTCGCGCTCGTTTTAACCGTCACAAAATATAAGAATTTGGCGGTCGGTGGCGCTATTTGAATTTCAAATTGACCTGGCAGTCTTCCAACCACGATAGCTTCGATGGAAGACGGTGCCAGGGGACATCCCTTAAGATGGGATTGTGAGCCTTTCGGGGGTAGGTGACGGTCAAATTTTCAGCGTCGATTGTTATATTTGCCTTTCC
>FUWD012820393.1_pt1 | contig 14398 bp, 13 predicted proteins | sample 1063281 | NCBI WGS metagenome assembly FUWD01 (sample SAMEA79048168, study PRJEB19326) | metagenome | biome: marine | reverse complement strand
AAATCAGTGGTGAGTCGCATCATCCAATTGCCATAGTTACTGGAGATGACAAAGATCAAGTAGATGGCATGGTGTTTGAGATCAGTGCTAAGGAGTTAGCACAGTCTGACAGGTATGAGGTCGATGACTATAAGCGAGTGATGGGCAAGTTAGACTCTGGCAAGCAAGCCTGGGTGTATGTTAGTGGCAACGGTTAAAGCAATACTTTTTCAATATTAACCGATTCAACAAACTCCTTTTTCCAATTCTTTCCTAGTGTTTGTTCAGCAATCAGCTCAATTGGATATATTGGTTCAATATTAGTGCCACTCTTATAGCGAGATAATCCTTGCCTACAAGCAGGGCAGGTTGTTAGCATTTTCACTGGTTTTTTACTGTGATTTATCGTGGTTAAGTCTTTTTTAATTTCTGCTTGTTTTTTGAATTTTACTTGTTTGGCAATATCAGCCCGAGCTACAGCAAAGGTGCCAGCCTCACCACAACAGCGATCATTAGTAACTACCTCAGTATTTGTGATCTTTGAAATTACTTTAGTAGAATCATCGCTTTTTATTGGGTCATGGCAGGGTGCATGATACAAGTATTGTTCGTTGTTTGAATCAAGCGTAACGTTATTTTCAAGTAGATATTCATGAATGTCAGCAAGCGTTGAATCTTTAAAGATATCTCCTAGTTCATAGGTAATTAACTGATCAATACAAGTGCCACATGAGGTTAGTACACGCTTAATGTCAAGATAGTTTAAAGTATTTGCCATACGGTGAAATAATACGCGATTATCAGTAGATATTTTTCTGCCTTTGTTCTCATCGCCACTAGATGTTTGTGGATATCCACAACACAAGTAACTTGGTGGCAACACCACCTTAACCCCTTGATGGTAAAGTAGCGCTATAGTTGCTAAAGAGATTTGCGAATATAAGCGCTCTGATCCACATCCAGGGAAATAAAATACACTTTCTGACCCCGGGTTGGATTTTTCTGGGTGCGACAATATAGGAATTACCCCGGTGTCATTAATATTTAACAGCTCACGTAGTGGTGCCAAAGAAGTATCTGTAGGCAGTGGCTTATCCAGCATTGTTACAACTTCGGTGGTGAAGTTGGGTCTGCCTACGGTTTTTCCAGGCTTCTTGGTTAAGAATGGTTTTACTAATTTGGAACTAATGTTTTGAGCTTTGTAGCTCACATCTATTAACAATTTTTTGGTAAGTTTAATCTGCCAAGGTTTAGTCATATTTAGATAAGCAATAGATGTCTTTGCCATAATATTGCTACGACGTTTATTTTGTTTGATCAAAACACTTTTCATTTTGATAGAAACATCACCAAAGTCAATATTGACTGGGCAAGGTGTTGAACATCTATGGCAAATGGTGCAATGGTCAGCAACATCATTAAACTCATTAAAATGATTAAGTGAGACACCTCTACGAGTCTGCTCTTCGTATAAAAATGCTTCAGATATGAGATTGGTACCAATGATTTTATCGCGCGGAGAATATAAAAGATTGGCCTCTGGCACATGAGTGGTACATACACTTTTGCATTTACCACAACGTAAGCATGATTTAACCATGTCATTAATTTCACCAATCTCGCTACTTTCTAAAATTAGAGCCTCTTGCTCAACTAGTCTAAGTGATGGTGTAAATGCATTTTCAAGACCACTTCCAGGCATAAGCTTACCTTTATTGAAGTTATTGTCTGGGTCTATAAGTTTTTTATATTTGACAAATTCATTCTTAAGCTCATCAGATAAATATTGATATTTAGTAATGCCTATACCGTGCTCACCAGATATAACTCCACCAAGTTTTTGCGCCAAAACCATAATATCATCAACTACCGATTCTGCTTGTTTGAGCATTTGGGTGTTGTGAGAATGCACTGGAATATTGGTATGTACATTGCCATCTCCAGCATGCATATGTGTAGCAACAAAAAGACGCACCTCACGATATTCTTTATGGATATCTTTAACTTTTGCGCGAATGTCAATAAAGATATCACCCATAAGTAGGTTATTTAGCGGGTTGGCAAAAGCATCAACGTATGAGATGATATTTTCACCAATTTGAATAGCTTTAAATACACTCTCATTATCGAGATTATTGAGCAAATCTTGCCATTTGTTACTAATAGCATTTAGTAATTCTAAGGCATTATCAATCTTGTCTTTAATTAGCTTGGTTTCTGGGTTAAGGTTGATGAAATATTCTTTAACTGCGCTTAGTGTGTCAATCTTATTGCTAATAGATAGCTTGATATTTATATGCTCAATGCCGTCATTATAATCAGCAAGCTTATCTAGTGGTATTACCACATCTTCATTAATTTTAAAAGCATTAGTGTGCGCAGCAATTGCAGCTGTATTAGCGCGATCTTGCCAAAATGTGAGTCTTTTATTAAATGACTTAGCTACAAAACATTCACCCTCACGATTAGTGGTTATACTGGTTATTATTTCAATATGATTATCAAGTGAAGATTGACTATTAGAGCTAATGTCTAATAGTAGCACCATTCTAGGCAGCTCAGCCCTGTTGGCTTTAGTTGTGTAGTGTACCGCCTTGATATAACGAGCATCAAGGTGTTCCATGCCTACCAAATCTATATCTGGGTTGGCGTCAACGCTATCTTTAATATCTACAATAGTTGATACTGCCAGCTTAAGATCATGGCCAAAAAATTCTAGACACAGGGTGTTAATATGCTCTTGTGGCCGATGTAAGATAAATTCAGCAGAGGTAATAAATCCATCGCAGCCTTCTTTTTGAATCCCAGGCAATCCATCCAAAAATTTATTAGTTACATCCTTGCCCAGACCACTTTTGCGTATATTATCAGTATTAATATTAAGAGTTTTGGTTGTGTTTATGGTCTTGCCATCGCTCTTCAATTTATGGACTTTAAAAATAACTTCATCGAGTAGTTGGATCTTATCTTGATTATGATTTACACGCTCAACTTTTAACCAAGATCCGTCAGGCATTACCATTTTCCAAGATAATAAATTATCAATAGTTGTGCCCCATCTTAAGGCTTTTTTGCCACCAGCATTCATTGCTACGTTACCACCAATGGTGCATGCGTTTTGTGAGGTAGGGTCTACTGCAAAAACTAAGTTATTTTTATTTGCTTTTTCGCTTACACGTTTGGTAACAACTCCAGCACCGACATTAATACTGTGAATAGAGTTATTAGTATTAATATCATCAATAAAGTTTAGTTTTTCGGTGTTTATTACTGCTGTTTGTGTATTTAGTGGTATAGCTCCACCAGTGTATCCAGTGCCACCACCACGAGGAATAATTGTTAATCCAAGTGCAATACAAGCCTTAATAATTTTAGCCACTTCATATTCTGTATCTGGAGTAATAATCACGGCAGGATATTCCACTCTCCAGTCGGTTGCATCAGTAGAGTGAGATGAGCGCGATAGGGCGTCAAAGCGAATATTGTTATTATTGGTAACCTTAAGTAGGGCTTTTTTAATACGTTGCTTGTTATTTTTAAAATCACTCAGACAGTGTTTAAATTCATCAACAGCGATATCTGCACTATTCAATAGTTCCAATACTTTCTCATTACCGTTTGCGCGTGATTTGATTAAATCAAGTCGAGAATACAGAGCTTCAGTTAAAGCTATCCATCGGCGTTTGTTTTTAATAAGATCTTCTTGTAGATATGGGTTTCTGTTAACCACCCACATATCTCCAAGAACCTCGAACAACATTCTAGCGCTACGACCAGTGTTACGATTTTGGCGAAGCTGGTTAAGAAGATCCCAGGACTCAACACCAAGAAAACGACACACTATTTCCTTATCTGAGAAAGACGTGTAGTTATAAGGGATTTCACGGTATTGCTTCAAGTGCTGTTATAAATAAATAAATTGCATTTTATTTTACTATAATGGGTAACAATTATTATTTTATGTTTTACCTTTAAAAAGGGCGCCAAAAAGGAGAGGGATTAACATGTTGTGGATTAAAGCTTTTCATATAATTACCGTAATAACTTGGTTTGCAGCGCTGTTTTATTTGCCACGTCTTTTTGTTTACCACTCAATGAGTAGTGACAAGACCAGTATCGAGCGTTTTAAAATAATGGAGCGTAAGCTGTATAAAGGCATTATGATGCCAAGCTTTATATTGGCAAGTGTGTTTGGATTGTGGATGCTACAAGGTTATGCATGGCAGGCATATTCTACGCAGTACTGGTTGGATATTAAACTACTATTGGTTGCATTATTGATTGGCTATCATTTTTATTGTGGACACTTAGTGAGTGTGTTTAGAGATGATAAAAATACTCGTAGTGATACTTTTTATCGCTGGTTTAACGAATTTCCAGTTCTAATATTATTGGCGGTAGTTATCTTAGTAGTAGTAAAACCTTTTTGATTTGATGCTTTTAGGTAGTAGTCTGCCAAAGCTTCATAAATAGGTTTTTTAGATATTTGTTTTGATATATAGCTAGATACAAATGCTATTAATAAACTAGGCAATATAAGTTCTAGTGATCCACTCATCTCTAACACTAAAAATGCAGCAGCAAGTGGTGTGCGAATAACGGCAGACAAGTAGGAGACCATCCCGAACAAAACCATAACCTGCATATCTATTTGTTGATAAAAGTCACTAAGTTCAGATCCAATTGCTGCGCCTATTGATATTGAGGTCATAAACAATCCACCTGCAATTGTTGATGCAAATGAGGCAAGTGAGGCTATAAATTTAGCAAAGATATACTCATAACCTAGTTTGTCCCCAGATAGCATCATTACTATTTCTCTTTCCCCAGAGCCGGATGCATGAATATTTATAGAGTTAATAGATCCAACTATTAAGCCGCAGACAATGGCAAAGATAACAACTTTACTATTTTTCGCAAACACAAATTTAGATATTAAATTAAGTGCAAGTTTGGCAAATAGAGCCCCAAGTATCCCAGTTATTATTACAAGTGGTATTAGCCTCCAAATGTTAGCTATGTCGAAATAAAGATTATCGAGATTAGCTAGGTATGGTGTTTTGCCATGATATATGCTGGCAATCATATATGATATAAAAATCACTATTGCAATTAGAACTAAAGCTTGTTTTTTTAAGTTTCTGCCAATCTCCTCAAAAGCAAATAGAAATCCAGCAATAGGCGCATTAAAAGCAACGATTAGTCCTACAGAGCCACCCATAGCAATAATTGCATTAATAAGTAACTTCCTTTTAAGTTTTATTCTATGAGAAAAATTATAAAAAATAGAGCTGCCAACATGTACACTGGGACCTCCAAAACTCACTGATGCACCGCCTAATACAGAAAATGAAACAAGAAAAATTTTACCAATAGCAATCTTAAAAGATAAAAGTATTAGTCTGATCTTTTTGTTGCGAGAATCAGTTGCAGCAATAAGTTGTGGAACTCCGCTACCACCAGAAAAACTAAGGGAGTTTTTGTCAAAATACACAATTGCAGCAAATACAGCTGGCGTTAGAGCCAAACTTAAATAAGGTATGTCAGCATTCAAATATTTAAATAAATTTTGAGAAAAGTCAGCCAGCTCTAAGAAAAGAGCAATTGCAAAAATACTTACTATGCTAGATACAAATAAGTACAAATATGTTTTTGGATTGTTCGGTAGTTGATATGATAAGTGTCTTAGAATTTTTGCACGATTATTCATAATTATGCAATTATCATATTTCTTATTGTGAAAACAACCCTGTTGATAGGTAGCGATCTCCACGATCGCAAACAATTGTTACAATGGTAGCGTTGTTGACTTGTTTGGATAGCTCTATAGCGCTAGCAACCGCACCTCCGGATGAAACTCCTGCAAAAATTCCCTCTTTAGTGGCAAGATCTCTGGTTGTTTGTTCTGCTGATTGTTGTGATACATCCATAATATTGTCTACTTTGGATGCGTCAAAAATTTTTGGCAGATATTCTTTGGTCCATCGACGAATGCCAGCAATTTCAGCTCCATCTTCTGGCTGTACCCCAACAATCTGAATGTCATTATTTTTGTCTTTTAAATTGGTCGATACTCCAGTAATTGTTCCAGTAGTGCCCATTGCTGAAACAAAGTGAGTAATTTCCCCTTTGGTATCTTGCCATATTTCTTCTGCGGTTGTATTCATATGCGCATTGGAATTTTCTTGATTGGAGAATTGGTCAAGCTGTTTGCCTTTGTCATCTGCTTCCATTTTGTCTGCTAAATCTCTAGCTCCTTCCATACCCTCATCTTCAGTAACCAGGATGAGCTGAGCCCCATATGCAGCCATAGCATCACGCCTTTCTTGTGATAGATTGTCAGGCATAATCAAAAGCATCTTGTAGCCTTTGATAGCGGCAACCATTGCTAATGCAATACCGGTATTACCACTAGTTGCTTCGATTAGAGTATCGCCTGTGGATATTTCACCATGCTTTTCAGCTTGGTTAATCATATTGTAAGCAGCACGATCTTTTACTGAGCCTGCAGGGTTGTTGCCTTCAAGCTTTAGCAGAATAGTATTTGTTGGATTTGGATTAAGCCTTTGTAATTTAATTAAAGGAGTGTTGCCAATTGTCTGGTCAATGGTTTTATATTCCATAAATCCTCTTTAATTAAAATTCAGCAAGTAAAAACTAGCTGAATAATTACATATTATTTAAAATTGCATCCCTAACTTCATCCATTACTGGATTTATGTTGATCATTTCATCACTGCATTGAGATATTGCAGTATCAGGGTCTTTTAGCCCATGACCTGTAAGTGTGCAAACTACCTTAGATCCTTCAGGGATTTTGCCGCTCTTGATATCACGCAACGCTCCAGCGATAGAAGCTGCGCTTGCTGGTTCACAGAATATACCTTCTTTTTCGGTTAGTAGTTTTTGTGCTGCAAGGATTTCTTCATCAGTTAAAGAGTCAAACCATCCTCCTGATTCTTTTTGTACATTCCAAGCAAGGTCCCAGCTTTGTGGGTGTCCAATACGAATTGCAGTAGCAATAGTATCTGGATTATCAACCATAGATCCTTTGATAAATGGGGCTGCACCAGCGGCCTGATAACCAACCATCTTAGGAGCATTATTCACCTTTCCGTATTCTTTGTATTCTGTGTAACCCATCCAATGAGCTGATATATTTCCAGCATTTCCCACTGGTAAGCAGTGATAGTCTGGAGCAAAACCTAGTTCTTCAATAATTTCAAATGCCGCAGTTTTTTGCCCCTGTAAACGATAAGGATTTATTGAGTTAACAATTGACACCGGAGCATGATCTGCCACTTCTTTAACTAAGCGCATACCATCATCAAAATTGCCTTTAATTTGGATAATTACCGCTCCATGGATCATTGCTTGAGCAAGTTTACCAAGCGCGATCTTACCTTCAGGAATTAGTACAAATGCCTTAATTCCAGCACGAGCAGCATAGGCAGCAGCAGATGCTGAAGTATTGCCAGTTGAGGCACAAATAATAGCTTTAGATCCTGATTCTACAGCTTTGGTTACTGCCATAGTCATGCCACGATCTTTAAAAGATCCAGTTGGGTTAAGACCCTCATATTTAATGTATATATCAACAGCCTTGCCTAGTTTACGTGGAATATTGTCAAGACGAATAAGTGGAGTATTGCCTTCACCCAAGCTTATTAATCGTGTACTTTCGCTAACAGGAAGTCTATCTTTGTAGTTTTCAATTAGGCCTGTATATCTCATATTTTTATGTCCATTGTTTAATCAAGTGTCTCTACATGAATGATTTTAACATCTTCCTGAATGAAATCATTTTTTTGAATCTCAGCAACCGCCTCGTTCATCTCACTAGTTTTTATCATATTGGTGATAATTGCAATATGTGCATTATTTTTACTATCTATTTGCTTTTGTACTACTGCTTCAACACTAATACTATGACTAGCAAAAATTGCAGTAATATCAGCTAAAACTCCTGGTTTGTCGGTAGCTAATAAGCGTAAATAGAAAATACTTTCAATATCATCAGTATCACAAGCAGGACAGTCCTCAAAATTCTGCCATCCTAAAATATCATGACTAACAGTATCTTTTATAATATCAATTAAATCAGCAATAACTGCGCTTGCCGTTGCTTCATCTCCAGCGCCAGCGCCATAGTAGAGTGTAGGTCCTACTGCATTACCTTTAACTAGTACTGCATTCATAACACCATCCACATTTGCCAGAAGGCTGGTTTTAGGAATAAGTGTAGGGTGTACACGCATCTGTACTTTATTATCTATTTTCTTAGCAATACCCAGGTGCTTAATCGAATAACCAAGCTCAGTTGCAAAGGCTACATCTTCACCACTGATTTGACTAATTCCTTCTGTAGATACATTGTCAAATTGTAGTTTGCATCCAAATGCAATAGATCCAAGTATGGCAAGCTTATGTGCTGCATCAATACCTTCAACATCGAAAGTAGGGTCAGCTTCAGCATATCCTAATGCTTGAGCTTCTTTTAACACATCGTCAAAATCTCTGCCTTTATCACGCATTTCAGTAAGGATAAAGTTTCCAGTGCCATTGATAATTCCAGCAACTAATTCAACTTGGTTGGCGCTAAGGCCCTGTTCTAAAGATTTCAAAATTGGAATGCCACCAGCAACTGCAGCTTCAAATAATAGATACACATTGTTGGCTTTTGCAAGCTCTAGTAATTCATTGCCATGTATAGCAATTAAGGCTTTATTGGCAGTAATAACATGCTTACCATTTTTAATAGCTTGTTCGACTAAATCTTTAGCTAACCCTGTGCCACCCATAAGTTCTAAGACAATATCTATTTCATTATTATTAACAATTCCAAATGGGTCTTGAGTAAGGCTTATATCATCAGTAGGGCAAATTCTGTCTTGATTAATATCTCTAACAGCTGCATGAGTGACAGTTATATTTTTTCCAGATCTGCGAGTTATCTCTGCTTGGTTTTTGGTTAAAACATTAACAACACCACCACCAACAGTTCCAAGGCCTAAAATTCCTATATTCACGTTTTAACTCTCATCTATAAATAATAAAAGTTTTTAATTATACCTTTTGCTCTTAAAAGAGTGTAATCCAAAGAGGCTATTTAGCCAATATAATTGCAGAGCATTTTAGTGGGCGCGAGTACTTAGGCGGCACTTTGTGTTGATTGTTAAATACTACAGGAGCAAGGGCCTTTAGCATATCTTCATAAACTGGTTTTTTAAAATCAATAACATCTTCAATTGGTCGCCAATAATCCACCCATTCCCAATCATCAAACTCAATATCTGTATGTGTGTCTAACTTGATATTTTTTTCACTTGATGTGAGTTTTAATAAAAACCAAATTTGTTTTTGACCAATACATATGGGTTTTTGTTTACGACGTACATGATAATCTGGTAGATCGTAGCGTAACCATTTTGGAGTTTTTGCAATGACTTCAACGTGCTCAGATGATAGGCCAACTTCTTCATCTAGCTCACGAAATAGAGCTTCTAAGTCGCTTTCTCCGCTATCAATTCCACCTTGTGGCAGTTGCCACGATTCTTGCAGGTGACGTTTGGCTAATAGGACTTGTTGTTTGTCATTAGTTATAACAATACCAACATTTGCCCTATAGCCTTCATTATCTATCATGCTATATTGTTTAAGTTGTTAGTCTTCGCCAGAAAAAACACCTAATAACTGTAGCAGGCTTAAGAATAAATTATAAATTGAAATAAACAGCGTTACTGTTGCCATAATGTAGTTGGTTTCACCACCATGAATAATATTTGAAGTTTCAAACAAAATTAAACCACTCATTAGTAGTATAAACGCTGCTGATACTGTTAGTGACAGTGCTGGAATAGCAAAAAAGTATGCTGCAATTCCCGCTAAGAATGCAACTAGTATTCCCGCAGTTAGGAACCCAGACATAAAGCTAAAGTCTTTTCCTGAAGTTATTGCGTAAAAGGAAAGAGCAAGAAATATAGCACCTGTTCCAGTCATTGCCATAGCTACAAGTTCAGATCCATTAGAAAATACTGAAGTGTACATACCAATAATTGGACCTAGAGTTAAGCCCATAAATCCAGTTAAGGCAAATACCGCCAATATGCCATAAGATGAATTTTTAAACTTGTTAGTCAAATAAAGCAAACCAAAATAACCGCCAAGAGTTATTAAAAAGCCAAAATGTGGAAGATTTAATGACATAGATAGATAAGCCATAAGTCCACTAAATAGTAATGTTGCAGATAGTAATTGATATGTATTTCTTAATACATTGTTAATAACAATTGCGCGTGTAGAAGTTCCAACGTTTGTGTTCATAATTTTATCCAGTGTTCAAAAGTGTAGAATATAGCCAATTTCTATTAAAAACACAAGGCTTTAAGTGAAACTAATTTTAGGTCTGGGCGATACAGGCTTGTCAATTGCTAGATTTTTACAATCTCAAGGAGGTTGAATATAGACTTGCAGATAGTCGTATGCAACCTCCACTGTTGAGCGAATACAATGAAAACTTCTCAGACTGTAGACCTATTCTTGGGGACTGGAGTCAAGAATTGTTAGATGGTATTGGTGAGGTGTTTATTTCTCCAGGAATAGCACAAGATGACAGTATTGTTATTTGGGCTCGAGAAAAAAATATACCTGTTGCTAGCGATATTGAATTATTCTCAAGATATGCAAAAGCACCCATAATCGGAATTACTGGCACAAACGGCAAATCTACAGTTACTCAGTTGCTTGGTGAGATGATTGCAACTAGTGGAAAAAATGTAGCTATAGGTGGGAATATTGGCAAGCCAGCACTAAATTGTCTAGATGACAAAATGGATTATTATGTGTTAGAGCTTTCTAGTTATCAGTTGGATTACACTAATAAATTAGATTTATTAACCGGCGTTGTTCTTAATATCACTCCTGATCATCTTGATCGTTATGATAGTTTTGAGCATTATGTAGATTCAAAATTAAGCCTGTATCAATACTGTGAAAACTTAGTGGTAAATAGTGATGAGAAGCTAGTTCCAGCAAAAAAATCTGCAAAACATTTTGGTATTAATATGCCAAAACAGGATGGTGATTTTGGTACTGTTACTTGTCATGGTAGTTGTTATTTCCTTAAGGGTGATGACGTATTAATGGATGTGAATGAGATGCAGCTAATAGGTGAGCACAATGTATCCAATATACTTGCAGCACTAGCCCTGGGTGATCAAATAGGTATAGAAATGAAGTACATGACCCAGTGTATCAAAAACTTTAAAGGTCTAGAACATCGTTTAGAATGGGTCGATCAGCAACAAGGAATTACTTATTATAACGACTCTAAGGCTACCAACGCCTTGTCTACAATCAAGGCTTTAAATGCACTTATTGATAAGCATGAAAATATTGTGCTTATAGCTGGAGGCATTGCTAAGGATGAGGATCATTCGGAATTATTCGAACTAATTGATAATGATGTGGCTAGTGTTGTATTGATTGGTAAGAGTGCTAAAGATTTTGAGCGCGGCATTAACAAAGCCCAAACAACTTATGCAGATTCAATTAAGCAAGCAGTTGAGATTGCCAGTGGCATGATCAATAATGGTGTGGTGATATTATCTCCAGCATGTGCAAGTTTTGATATGTTTGATAACTTTACTCAGCGCGGCAATGAATTTAGGCGTCTAGTGCTTGGAGTGTAAATTTAGTCTTGGTGTATAAAGTTTAGCGCTTTCTCTACATCTGGGCTTTCTAAAAATAGCGCATCTGTTTCATTCTTCAGCCAGGTGCTTTGACGCTTGCATAGTTGTCGTGTGGCGATGATTGCCTTTTCTATCATTTGCTCTTTATCCATTTCATTATTTAGGTATTGCCAAGCTTGTCGATAACCAACGCAGCGGATTGATGGTAGGTCTTCATTTAGGTTTTTGTCTTGTTTAAGCTTTTTAACCTCGTCAACAAAACCATTTTCCATCATTGAGATAAAGCGAGCTTCAATTCTATTATGTAGTTTTGTTCTATTAGGCATCAGCACTATTTTTTTAATCGGGTAATTAATAACTGGGTCTTTGTTGCCTTGTAACTCACTCATTGTCTTGCCACTAATATCAAACACTTCAAGTGCACGAGTTACTCTTTGTGAATCATTAGGGTGGATTCTATCTGCAGCCTTTCTTATCGATTTCTGAAAGCTGTTTGTGCAGTTCAATAGAGCCCTTTGTCTTTTAGCAATTTGTTAAATTTATCTCTTGATTGTTGGTTTGATTCTGGCAGATTGGATAATCCATATTCTAGTGCATTAAAATAAAACGATGTGCCACCAACAAGTATTGGAATTTGACCTTTGGCAAAGGCAATATCAATTTGTTTGGCAGCATCACGTGCAAAATCATGTGCTGAATATGATTGATCTGGCGTACAAATGTTAACCAAATAATGAGGATATTTATCCAAGACGTCTTGCTCTGGTTTTGCTGTGCCAATATCCATACCTTTGTAAATTAGTGCAGAATCAACGCTAATCAATCTAGCACTAAAAAGTTTTGATAGTTCAATGGCTAAATCTGTTTTTCCAGATGCCGTAGGGCCCATTAAAAATATGACGGTTTTATTGATATTTAAAGTCATAAATGGCTTTTAATTACTAGGATATTATTAATCTAACCTAGATTATAATGTCTGAATTAATTATACGAAGGTCTCATACAAAAAAATATATGTTTACAATTCTAAATCAAGTTAGTGGTAACACTTTTAAAGTAAGTGGAGATGAGTTTATTCTCGATGGGGCTATTGCCAATGGAGTTAATTTTCCTTACGGTTGTCAAAATGGTTTTTGTGGACAATGCAAGGCAACTTTAATAGATGGTGAGGTTGACTATACAGAGGATGGAATTCCACCAGGCATCACTCCTGAAGAGGTTGACGATAACATGGTGCTTTTATGTAGATGCAAAGCAAAAAGTGATGTTTCTATAGTGGTTAGCGAGCTTGATGATTCTGCCAATATTGAAGTTAAAACTATGCCTTGTAAAGTGCAGAAGATTGAGCGTTTAAGTCACGATGTTGCTAAAGTATTGTTAAAAATACCTGGTGATGAATCACTACAGTATCTGCCTGGTCAGTATATAGATGTTATTCATCCGGATTTTGAACCCAGGGCTTTTTCTATTGCCAACTCTCCAGCAAATTCAAGCTTGATAGAAATTCACGTGCGCTTAATTAATGATGGAAAATTTACTAATTTTGTATTTAATGAACTGCAAGAAAATTCACTTCTTAAGATTGAGGGTCCTAAAGGTGATTTTTATCTAAGGGAGAATAGTGATGATCCTATTATTATGGTTGCAGGTGGTACTGGATTTGGTCCAGTTAAAGCCATGGTAGAGCATGCAATTGATATAGGCATTACAAGACAAATACACATATATTGGGGTGCTCGAAACGAGGATGATTTATACTCTGATCTAGGCTATAAATGGGATAAAGAGCACGATAATGTTAACTTCGTGCCAGTTTTGTCTCAAGAAGATGGAGACTCTTGGCAGGGTAGAAAAGGTTATGTACATGAGAGTGTGTTGGAAGATTTTGACAATCTTACAGAGTATGAAGTGTATGCTTGTGGACCTCCAGATATGGTTAAAGCGGTGGCTGATACGTTTGCTAGCAAAGGCATGTTTAAGGATAGTTTCTTTGCCGATAGTTTTGAATTTTCATCTCAATAAGTGTAGTTATGAGTGAAGTTAGACAACATTTAATTGAGCAGCTAACAACAGCGCTTAGTCCTGAGTATCTTGAGGTTGTTAATGAATCAGATAAACACGCAGGACATGCTGGATATGCTGAGAATTCACATTATAGAATTACAGTTGTAAGTAGTAATTTTGACGGCATGAGATTAGTAGATAGACATAGGTTTATCAATGAGCTGTTCAGAGAAGAGTTAGAACATATTCACGCTATGGCAATGCATACTTACACGCCTAGTGAATGGGATAAAAAAAATTCTTCTTAGAATTTTGTTAAATACTTAAGGCGATTGATATCATAAAGTTTTTTAGAATATTTTCATATACTTTACTGTTTACACTTAGTGCTTGTGAAAGTGCTACGGCACCTACACTTAATTCTAAAAAGGTAGCAACCATAATTCCGGTAAAAACTCCCGTTAAAGTTAAGGCTGCTGAAGTAATAGCTGTTGAAAAAGATCTTTGGCGCTATATTTCTAATCGTCATAGTTTGAGTGCTCCAAATGATAAGAATTTATTTTGGCATATAGATTGGTTTAAGAAAAATCCAGACTATTTAACTCGAGTTACTAAACGTGCAGAACCATACTTATATCTAATAACTAAAGAGGTTGAGAAGGCCGGATTACCAATTGAAATAGCACTACTACCAATTGTTGAATCAGCATATTACCCATTCTCAT
>FUWD013256697.1_pt37 | contig 14401 bp, 15 predicted proteins | sample 1063281 | NCBI WGS metagenome assembly FUWD01 (sample SAMEA79048168, study PRJEB19326) | metagenome | biome: marine | reverse complement strand
TTTTTTTTGGGTTAAATAAATAGGGATTAATAGGATAAGAAAAAATATTTTTATTTACCTGGATATTCCCATGTGTTTTTTTAAAATTTTTACTAATTACTTTTTCAATAGAGGGCTTAGAAATTAGATCTGAAGTAGAGTATATAAATGTCGAAAACTTGTCAGATTTATGTGGTGCAGGCAATATTGCTAGTGGTCCTTGCTTTGTAAAATTTTCATAAGCGATATTATCATGACTTTTTTGATGGTTAAAAAATCCTACATGAGCTTTTTGACTAGAAGAGCCATCTAAAAAACAGTAGGGATCCATTTGCTCTCTAAATTGCTTACCTCCTGCGATAATGATTTTTTTAAAAGAGTAATTTTTATTTTTTATTTGAATATTATCATCAGTTGTTAGCTGATCTAAATTAATCAGAGTCTTATCAATGATTGACTTTTGACTAATTAAAAACTTATGAGCTATCGCGAGTAGCTCTTTGTTATAAATAACGCTACCCATGCTTTCTTGTTGCTCTTTAAAGACTAATTCATCGCTATTGAGGAAAGTTTTTATGGAGATTTGATCAATATTTGTAAATTGATTGTTAAGTTTTCCCCATAAGTTAATAGATTGTAAGAAATCTCTAGAATTTGCATTTACAGCTAATGTTCTTTGGTCAGAGAATGCTCTATTAGATAGATTTTCCTTTTCTATAATAAGAATTTTGTATTTCTTTTTTATTAAGGCAATGCCCAACAATGAGCCCAGAAGACCCGAACCAACTATAAGGCAGTCATATTTTAGTATTTTATTTTTCATTCTTGTGCATATATTAATTTTATATCATGAATAATAAGATTTTTCCTAACTCCTTCTCAGAGGCTTTATCAAATTTTTATAGATGGCTTTTATTTTTCTTATATGTTTTGATTTTTAGCGTCGTCTCTCTATCTTTATTTTCATTTAATCAGTTAGATACATCGCTTCTTTTTATATCTTCGGCCCCCGTAACAAATTATTTGGGAATATACGGTTCCTATTTATCAAGTTTTTTAATTTATTGCTTTGGATTTCTTGCTTGTGTCGTTCCTGTATTTTTTTATTGGCATCAATTCATCAAATAACTAAATCCTATTTGAATTTTATATTTCTTAGATTTTTTTATTTCTTATTTCTTTAATACTTTTTGAACAATTTTTTATATTTTATGACTACTCCATAGATTTTTTTGGAAGTGATTATCGATGGGGGACAATCAGTATTTTATTAGCTAATTTTTTTACTAATAAATATGTTGTTATTATTTTTTCTTTCATTGGTCTGGTTGGCTTGCTATTTTCAACCGATATATTATCTCTCATAAAATTTAAAATTCCAAAGCTAAGTTTCAAAAGACCTTTAGAGCCTAAAGTGACTATTAGAAAATCAGAACCAAGGGTATCTAAAAAAATTATTCCCGATACTCATTATGAAGAAGTTGAGGTAAAGGCTTCCTCAACAAGAAAATCCAGATACACGAGACCCTCTCTTGAAATCTTAAATAATGCTCAAGCCTCTACTGGAGAAAAAGTAAACAAAGAAGTATTAAAAGAAGACGCAAATTTTATTGAAGGAATTTTTATTGATTTTAATATTAAAATTGAAGTCATCAACATCAAGGTTGGTCCTGTTATTACTCTCTATGAAGTATTGCCCGCACCTGGAATTAAAATTAATTCCATTATTAATTTGGCTGATGATATCTCTCGGAGTATGGGCGCCACTTCGGTTAGAATAGCTCAGGTTTATGGAACTAAGTTTATTGGTATTGAAATACCCAATAAACAAAGGGAGATGGTGACTATAAAAGAACTATTAGCTTCTGATGAATTTAAAAAAACTAATCATAAAATTCCTATCTGCATAGGCAAAGATATTACCGGAAATACAAAAGTAGTAGATTTATCTAAGATGCCTCATTTATTAGTGGCAGGGACAACCGGGTCTGGAAAGTCAGTTTTTATTAATAGCTTATTAACGAGTATGCTTTATCAGTTTGAGCCTTCGGAATTGAGACTCATTCTTATTGATCCTAAAATGATAGAACTAAGTGTATATAACGACATTCCTCATCTGTTAACACCGGTTGTAACTGAGCCAAGAAAATCCATCATTGCCCTTAAGTGGGTTTGTAATGAAATGGAAAATAGATATCAGCTGATGAACGAAGTTGGATGCAGAAGCCTTGAAAATTTCAATGACCAAACTGACGAAAAAATGCCTTTTATAGTTGTTGTAATTGATGAAATGGCAGACCTGATGATGACAGCTGGGAAAGAAGTGGAACATTATGTTCAAAGACTTGCTCAAAAAGCTAGAGCTTGCGGGATACATTTGGTGATGGCAACACAACGACCAAGTGTGGATATTATTACAGGAAGCATCAAAGCTAATTTTCCATCTAGAATTAGTTTTCAGGTAGCGAGTAAATACGATAGTAGAACTATTTTAGGTGAAGTAGGGGCTGAACAGTTATTGGGTAACGGAGATATGCTTATGATGATTAACGGAAGTGGGATCATTCGATATCAGTCAGCTTTTATGTCGGATAAAGAAGTTCAAAAAATGATCTCTGAAATCAAAGTTAACCAAGCTACTCAATATGTAGAAGAAATAGGACGAATACTAGAGAGCGACGGACTAGAAGATGCTGGCTCACAAATTAGTGATGAAGATGAAGAGCTAGTAACAAAATCAATTGACTTAATTAAAAATAGTGGGAGAGCCTCAACTAGCTACTTACAGAGAAATTTTCAAATCGGCTATAATAAAGCAGCACGAATCATGGAAGTTCTTGAAGACAGAGGTGTCGTTTCAAAAGCTAGTCAAACCGGAAAAAGAGAAATATTAATATCTAATTAATATCTAATTTTATAGCTCCTCTTAAAGTTTTAAAGTTTAATTTATAATTACCAAAATCAAAAATGTGATTTCTTAAATTTGTCAGGTGTGTGTCTAGCTTATTCTCTGAAATATTTTTATCTTTAACCCAGATGGATTCATAAAGTTTTTTCTTATCTATCCCCTCTTCAAAACATACAAGGGCTACATAGTATTTGATTTTGTGTTTGGGTGAGCAATGTATTTTTTTCATTCAATTTCAAAGAGCCATCAAATGGAAAATACTCCATAGGGCCAATCTCAACAAAGTAATTTTGTTGAAAATGATTGATCTTATTAATGATTTCAGAAAAGTGAAAAGGTTTAGACATATTAATAAGGTCTTGATTGAGACAAGATATTTTGACTTCATTTTCAGAGGATAAAAAATTTAAAGTTAAAAGACGGTGACCTTTTTTGCCTAATATAATGCTAGGTGTCGTTTTAGAAATATTTTCTTCTAAGAATTTTAAAAGATCAGGATCATTTGATTGAATATCTAAAAACATTAACGGTAATCAAAGACAGGCTTAAATTTAAAAAAAATATTATTAATTGGCTTATCAAGAATGCAATTGTTTAGATACAGACTAAGTCTAGCTCTTTTACTATCTATGGAAATTCTTTTAATAAAATTATTTTGGCTATTCAACTCGATTTTTATATGAGTATCTTTTTCTTTAAAGTCTTTTTTAATATGAGGGAACTGGTTTGCTAATTTCATAATAATTTGAATTGAGTCTAGATTATTTTTAATATTTTTTGACGTATTGGTTTTTTTGTCAAATAGGTAGGTTTGTTCTCCTTCCACAAAGATTATAAATAAATCTTCGTCATGATATTCATATCTTAATTTGTCTTTTTTTAATAAAACTATGCCCTGGTTCACTGTGCCGTTCGAATGCACTTCTTCAAAGTCACAACTAAATTCTAATGCATAAAGATGGTGTACATTGATAAAAGACATCATAAAAATAAATGCTAAAAAAAACTTATTGATCATTAAAAAATAAAGACCCTATTCTAATGCAATTTGTTTGATGTTTTAACGCGGATTGATAATCGCCACTCATACCCATACTTAAAAGAAGATTGGGATTAATCGAATTCTTTAATTCAATCATTTGATAAAAATAAGTATCTGGCTCTTTGTCATTAGGGGGAATGCACATCAAGCCCACTATATTGAGACCTTGCCCAACTGCATAGTCATAAAGGGTTTTAGTCTGTTCTGGAAAAACTCCCGACTTTTGATCTTCTTTTCCGATATTAATTTGAAGATAAAATTTTTGAGTTCTTAATAATTCTGAATGATTTTTTGAAATTTCTTTTACTAATTTTTCCCTATCAACTGATTGTATGACATCGAATATTTTCATGGCCTGTTTAACTTTATTCGTTTGAAGGGGGCCAATGAGATGAAGCTCAATATCATTGAAATCTTTTCTTAATTCGTCAAATTTTTTCTCTGCTTCTTGAACTTTGTTTTCACCAAAGAGCAAAGCTCCTTCCTGAATGGCCTCTCGAATCATTGACGCAGGTCTATTTTTAGAGACAACCATTAATTTTGCTAATGGGTATTTTTTCTCGACAAGACTTCTGATTTCCTGATAGGAAGATTTATCAAAATTCATAAAAAATAATTATAACTATTTTGCGTTAAGAGCATTTTGATAATTAAGAGTTTTTTTTGAAAAAAATTTTTCAATTAATGCACCACAATCTCTATCAATTAATTTTTTTTCATTATTAGATATTTCTATTGGAATAGTATTTCTCTGATCAAATTGAAATTTCTCTGCTATTTTACTTATTTCTAGTGGGTTCAATTCTATTTCGAAACCCGCTTCCTTTAAATGGGCAGCAATTGTGATCAGCTTATCTTCTGTATTGGCAAGCAAGTCATCATAAAAGATAATGAGCCCTCTTAGAGATGTCTGGACATTATCATTTGTCCAACTAAGAACGTTATTTTCCCAAGAGCTAGAATTTTCGGGACAGGATAATACTTTTCCATTTTTATGGATTTCCATCATCGTTGGTTTATTTTCAAGATTACATAAAACATTTAATGCCGCTTGCGAGGTCAGCCCCTCCTGCTTCAATTCACTAAATATTTGATAGGGGTGTTTAAGAATATAAAACAAACATTTAGTTAATTTATGATGGGTAAAATGAATTTTGCTATTATATTCAAAGAAAGCACTATTTGTATTCATGAGTTTTACACCCGGATTTTGATTATCTATCATCATTTGAAAATAGTAATGAGATTTCAGAAAAACGTCGTTAACAAACTGGTAGTCTTTAATTTCTTCCTCACTTAATGTTTTTAAAACCTCTTCATAAAAATTTAGATGTTGTATTTTTGTATTCGAAGTTAACGCAAAAATTTGAGAAATAAAATTAGTGACTAAATCTGTATCTTTCTTTCTAAAAGAATTTGCCCAAATAATATTTTGATTAAAAAGAAAGTTAAGCTCTTCCTTTTCTATAAAATCAAATGAATTATATCTAATATATTTGTTGGCAACACTTTCATCAATTTTTTTAGTACTTCATAGTGCTTTTGAAAATTACTAAATTCATTTTTCTCTATAGATTGATTGAGCAGATCACTAGTATATTTTAATTTTATATTATTTAAAAAATTCATTTTCTTATTTGCATGTTATATTCTATATTTAAATGATGACTGATACTTTTCAAGCTATTATTGATGCGGTCAAAAAGCAAGAATATCATCATGCAGAAAATTTATGTTGGTCCGCTCTTAAATCACAGCCTAATTCTTCTCTGATACAGAAATGGTTGGGAATAGCTCTTCTTCAACAAAAAAAATATGAGGGGGCGCTTGACGCCCTACTTCAGTCATTACCTGATCAGAAAAATGATTTTGACGTAATCAACAATATAGCTTTTGCCTATCGCCATTTAGAAGATTATGCCAATGCTCTCATCTATTTAGATAAAGCAGAGAAAATTCAACCAGATCAGTATGCTGTCGCATTTAATAGGGCTCAGATATCATTTAATTTAAAAAACTATGATGCGGCCTTTAATTTTGCAAATCGGTGTTTTGAACTTATAAAGAATTTCCCTGGGGATAGTTTTGCCTCCGATAAGAACCTTAGATCCCTTTATCTTGAAATACTTATTGCTAGAAATAACACTGATGAAACAATTAACTATATAAAGCAAGAATTAGAAAAAAAATTTGATGCTAGAATGTTTTTTGACTTATCAAATTCCGCACCACAAGAAATAACAGAAAAAATGAAAATACAGGCTCAAGACTTTTCGCTTAACGAAGAGAATTATTTCTTATTAAGGGCTGGTGCTTTTTTTGGACTAGGAAGAGTGAACGAAAAAGGAAAAAAATATAAAGACGCTTTTGTAAATTATGAAAAAGGAAATAGTATTAAAGCAAAAAAATTACGATATAAGCCTTTTGCTGCTCAAGAACGTATCAAAAAAACTATAAAGTGTTTTAACAAAAATTTCTATTTGGATATGTATGAAAATTTTGATGAGAAATATTCTGAACGAGGAAAAAATTGTATATTTATAGTGGGCAATCCTCGCTCCGGCACAACTCTTCTTGAATCTATTCTTGGTAGCTCTGATAAAATTGTTTCTGCCGGTGAATTGCAAATTTTTAATCGATTATCTCAGTTTAACTATGATGATATCATTCCAGAGAAAGCTTTAGAAATAGGCAATGAGTATCTTAGAATTTTAAAAAATTTTAACCCGGATAATGATCATCAGTTTGTCATAGATAAAATGCCTTCAAATATTTATAATGTAGGTCTCATTAAATTATGCCTCCCTTCAGCAAAAGTTATATGCTTGAACAGAAGGCCGCTTGATAATGCTTGGTCTATATTTACTCAATTTTATTTAGCAAATATCCCTTACAGTTCGAATTTATTTAATCTTGGGATTGCCATGTCTAATGTAGAGGCTTTAAAAAAAATATGGTTATCTCAAAATGATAATGGAAATTTTTTGCTTATAGACTATGAAAAAATCGTCAGTGACCCTCAAAAATATGCAAAAGAAATTTATAATTTTATTGGAATTAATGAACTCTATGATGAAGAAAAAAGAAAAAAATTCTCCTCGGGAACAGCTTCTAAAACTCAAATTAAAAAAGATATCTATACTTCCTCTATTAGTAGGTCTAAGGACTATGATATTTTCTTAGATGAATTTGAAAAAAGTTATAAAAATCAAAATGCGTACTGGGATAAATACCTTAAAGATCAAAAAGTCCTTTAAAATATAGGATTTTATTTGTTGCATTTTTGCAACAAATGTCTTTTTTTTCAATTTTCTTTCTTAATTAGTAGTGTTTTTATTCATAAATAAGTAATTTCCTAATTGTTAATGTTTATATAAACAAAAAATGAAAGGACTTTAACATGAAAAAACTACTAACCTTCGTATCAGCAATTACAGCTGGTGCAATCGGAACAGCCTCTGCAGAAGTATCTGTATCAGGTTCTTCTAACTTCTTTTACGCTTCTGGTTCAGGAGACATAAATAGCACAGAACAAGAAGACTCAGTGTCTGTTGTGGGTGGAACTATGGCATTTGCTATGTCAACTGAAACTACAAACGGTATCACTGTAAGTGGTTCTGCAACTATGACAGCTTTAACTACTGATGCTGGTACTACTGAAACTCCTATGGCAGTTGGTGGACTATCACAGATCAGCTTTGGTATGGACGGAATGACTGTTACTCTTGGTGACATCGATAACGCTGGTTCAGGAACTGGTGAAGGCGGAGACGTTTCTTCATTCGCTTCTGTTAACGCTCAAAGACTAACATCTGACTCTACTGCTACTTCAGTCGTAAACGATTCTTCAATGAACGGTGTTGCTGATGGTACAGGTATTAACGTATCAACATCAATTGGTGCTGCTTCTGTAGATCTTACTTTTGTACCAAAAGTTGGTTCAGAAAGAAACTCACTGTTAACAGATGCTAAGACAACTGGTTACTCTAGTGGTTATGCTGTAAACGTTGGTTTTGATTTCGCTGGAGCTTCAGTTAATGTTGCTACTGGTGGATCAGAAGCTCAAGAAGCTGGTGTTAAAAATGACAGCGCAAATGCTATTGAAATTACGTATCCTGTAAGTGACGCTTTAAGCGCAACTATTGGTGCTTCTAGTGGAACTAGAACAGCTATTTCTGAAGATAACATGTTCATAACAGCTGCATACACTATGGATGCTGATACAACTTTATCTGTTGGTTACGCTAGAGGTGACAGCACCGATGCTTCAAACATTCTAGACAAAGCATCTGTTACTTCAGTAAATGTTTCTAGATCTCTAGGTGGTGGTGTTTCAGTATTTGCTGAATACGCTGCAGTAGCTAATGACAATGCAACTGTTTCAACTACAGGTAATTCATTTGCCGTTGGTACAGTAGTAGCATTTTAATAAGCTAAAACTTTATTCTCATAAAACCGGGGTCATAAAAAACCCCGGTTTTTTTTTCCTGAAATAATTCACAAAGAAAGAGATTTGACCTCTCTATTAAATTCTCTAATATATCTCTCATTATGAAAAAACTACTACTCGTTATCACTCTTTTTATATTTGTAACCGGCTGTGTTGGTGTTGGAAAAAATTTTCAAGATGTTAAAAAGAGGGAAATAGATTCTGATCCTTGTAAGTACGAAAGAATAAAAGGCCCTGGTGCAGTTGAGAGATGTGAGGCTAGAGTATCAGCAAAGGGAGATCCAGAAAATTCAAATAACGGTTTATTTGATTCCATGCTAGACCAACTCCGCGCAGAGGGTAGCCTAGGTAGTGGGCAGAATGTGGCTGTGAATAAATGGCTTTGGAACGGAAGCATAGAAACCCTTCAAGATTTTCCTTTAAAAATTGCCGATGCCTTCGGGGGCATGATTGAAACGGATTGGATTAATAATAAAGATATTCCCAATCAAAGATGTGCTATTAAAGTTTTAATTCAATCGAAAGAGCTAATTTCTAATGGTGTGTCTGCGAATATGATCTGTCAATCCTTTGATGGAAAGAATTGGACATTGAATAATGAAGATTTGTCTGACGCCAATAGAGATATTGAAAATTCAATTTTAAGTTTAGCACGAAAAAGTTTTCTAACTTTTGCTGGTTAAAAAAAACTATCAATGACAAAAAAATATGTTCTAGAAATGTTTCCCTACCCGTCAGGAAATATTCATATGGGTCATGTCAGAAATTATACCATCGGCGATATTTACACTCGATATTTAAAACTCAAAGGCGATGAAGTAATTCATCCCATGGGTTGGGATGCTTTTGGGTTACCAGCTGAAAACGCTGCTATTCAAAATAAAACCCATCCCAAAAAATGGACTTATGAAAATATTGCCAATATGAAAAAAGAGCTGCAATCATTAAATCTAGATTTGGATTGGGATAGAGAGTTTGCTACTTGTGATGAGCTTTATTACAAGCACCAACAGGGAATGTTTGTGGATTTCTATAAAAATGGATTAGCTTATAAAAAAGACTCCATGGTGAACTGGGACCCGGTTGATCAAACCGTACTAGCTAATGAACAAGTTATTGATGGGAAGGGCTGGCGAACGGGAGCAACGGTCATAAAGAAAAATTTGTCCCAATGGTTTTTTAAAATTACGGATTATGCGGAAGAGCTCCTTACAAGCATTGACGACCTTTCAGGTTGGCCAGAAAAAGTTAAGACGATGCAGAAAAATTGGATAGGTAAATCCATAGGAGCTGAAATACAATTTCATATTAAAGACACAGATAAATATATTGAAATATTTACCACAAGACCTGACACTATTTTTGGAGCTACATTTATAGCGCTTTCGATTAATCATGAATTTGCCAGGGGCTGTTTTGATGAAAATAAAATATCAGAATTACAAAAAAAATTTACTGATGCTGGTGAGAAGGAAAAGATTGGACTTTTTCTTAATCGGTATTGTGTTCATCCCCTAACAGGTGAAGACGTTCCTATTTATGTAGCAAATTTTGTCTTAGATAACTACGGTCAAGGAGCAATTTTTGGATGTCCAGCTCACGACGAAAGAGATTTTGATTTTGCAACGAAATACTCAATTCCCATTGTGAAAGTTGTGGAATGTGAAGATAGCGACTTACCTTATACAGGCATAGGTAAAATGGTTAACTCTTCCTTTTTAAACGGCTTGGATCAAAAGGATGCAATTGAAAAAATCATTACGCATTTTGTAGAGAAAAAAATTGGCAAGAAATCCATTAATTTTAAGTTACGTGATTGGGGCGTTTCAAGACAAAGGTATTGGGGTTGTCCTATACCTGTCATCTACTATGAGGATGGCTCTCACCGAGTCCTAGATCATGATGAATTGCCTGTTATCTTACCTGAAAATGCAGTTTTTACCGGTCAAGGAAATCCTCTGGATAACACTAAAGATTGGGTAGAAATTGTATGCAAAAAAACTGGTAAAAAAGCTTTTAGGGAAACAGATACACTTGATACATTCGTCGATTCTTCTTGGTATTTTTTTAGATTTTTAGATAGTGAAAATCAAGACAAACCCTTTGACGTAAATAAAATACAAAAATTTACGCCTGTAGATAAATACATTGGCGGAATAGAACACGCCATCCTGCATCTTTTGTATTCAAGGTTTTTTACTAAAGCCATCAGAGATATTTATAAGCTTAAAGTTAATGAGCCTTTTTTAGAACTTTTTACGCAAGGAATGATTACTCATAAAACATTTCAAAATCATAAGAAAGAGTGGATTAGGCCTAATGAAGTTGTTATTAAATCAGGTCTCTTGGTTGATGTGGTGGAGGGCAAGCCTGTCAAAGAAGGTCCAATTGAAAAAATGAGTAAGTCAAAAAGAAATACAATTGAACCAAAAGAAATATTAGAAAATTATGGGCTAGATGCCACCAGGATCTTTATGATTTCCGACTCGCCTCCAGATAGAAATCTAGAATGGACAGAAGAGGGGATACAAGGATCTAAAAATTTAGTGAGTAGAATACATCGATATTTTGAAAATGAAGTAAATGCTATAAACGATGAACAACTGAAAAAAATTAAGATTTTTATCTATAATATGGGTGAAAATATAGTTTCATTCAGTTTTAATAAATGTATTGCTGAGATTTATACTTTGTTAAATTATCTAGAAAAGCAGAAGGCCTTTACAGGCAGTACAGCTCTTGGAAAAGAAATACTGACTTGTTTATTTCCAATTATACCAAGCCTGGTAAATGAAATTATAAAAACTAAATTTAATATGCTCTCAACTGATTTGGAATGGCCTTTGGTTAACGCGACTGAGATTGAAGAAGAATATATAAATCTTCCCATACAAATAAATGGCAGATTTACTACAACTTATAGTGTGGACAAAAACTATAAGGAGGATGAATTATTGAAACTAGTATTAGAAGTTGCCAAAATCAAAGAAAAAGTTAAGGATAGTCCTATAAAAAAAATTATACATGTCAAAAATAAAATTCTTAATATTATTATCTAGCATCATATTTTTTACTTCTTGCAGTCTGAAATTTGAGAATGAAGAAATGTCCCTAAATAAAAAGTTCTCTATCGGCTACTTATCTGGAGGCAGTCAAGCCTTTCTTTTCAAAAATATTTTGAAACAACAATTAATTGCTTATAATTTGTATAGCCCAGATGCTTTAAATATAATTAAAATAGATATGAATGCTGATAGCCAATATCTATCAACATCTATTACAAAAGTTGCATCAAGAAAATCAGAAAAACTAGTAGTCAGTATACAGGCATTTGATCAAAGCAGAAAAGACTGTCTTTTATTTGAAAATGACTATGAAGAGGAACAAAGCTTTCTATTGGCAGATAGTAATGCCAATTTAAGCAATGTAGCCGCTGAAGATAATATTTTTATAATAAATAGTGAAAACGTTTCTAACAATATTATTGATGATTTATTACTAAACGATAATCAAGAATGCGTCCGTAATGAATAATATAGAAAAAATTAATAAATTTTTAAAAGAGGACGATGGGCCAATGATAGCTTTGCCTAAAGTTAACGAAGAAGTGGTAATATTTTATCAAATGTTGATACAGAGACTGTGCAAGAAACATAATATTTTATTTCATAAAGTAGAGAACTATAAAAACTTAACCCATATAGGGACACCCTCTCTTTTTGAAGACAAAAACGCCTATCTTATTGATTTAAATAGTTCTCAATCAGCCGAAGAAGAAATTTCTCATATGAAAAATAAAGATCAAAAATTTTTTCTTTTTATGAATTATGCCTCCTATAAAAAAAATATTAGTAAGTCAATACAGATTAACGCTTATGATTTTAAGAAAGATATTTCTTTACTTTTAAATGAAGATAATGAGGTCACATCTTGGGATAACCAATATAAAATTGAGTTTTTGAATTATTGTAAAAATAATCCACATTTATATTTTTCAGAATACGAGAAGTCAAAAATAAAAATTCCTCTCTATTCAACAAACAAAGAAGACGATTCAAATACAATTCTTTCAATTAGAAAAAATATTTTTAAATACAAAAATGATTTTTCAATTAAAATTTTAGCTAAGTTATATGCATTAATTAAGCAAGAAGTTAAAATGAAAAAGTTTAATTTTTAATTTTTTTTACAATAAAATCATATTGTTCTAAGTTCTCATAAAAGATCTTAATATACCCTTGTCCTTTTGAGTTGTATTTAATTTGTGATTTAAAGCCGATGAGGCTGCTTAAGTTTTTTTCTTCTGTTGTGATATTGATGTCTCGCTCCATAGGTGTTTTTTTATTTTTTATTGCTCTTTCCAGCTCTCTCACAGATAATTTTTTTTGAATCATTTTATCAATGACCTCTGAAGCTAATGAATTTTCATTTTTACCACCTAGAATTTTTGCATGACCTAATGTAATGATGTCTTTCTCTAATAAATCTAGAAAAAATGTATCTAGACTTAAAATTCTTAATATGTTGGTTATATGAGATCTACTTTTACCCACTATACTTGCTAGTTGTTCATGGCTATATTGGTTTTTTTCTATGAGATTAATATATGCATTCGCCTCTTCTATAATTGTTAAATCTTCTCTTTGTATGTTTTCTATAAGAGAAACTTCGTTTTTATCAAGGTCAGAAGGAAGTATGATAGAGGGCATTAAGTTTAAACCCGCTATTTGAGAAGCCCTCCACCTTCTTTCGCCAGCCACAATCCTATATTCTTCATCGGAATATTTTCTTAATATTATTGGCTGTATTAAGCCATGTTTCTTAATTGATATTGCTAATTCCTTGATTTTCTCTTCATTAAATTGTTTTCTAGGTTGGTCTGGATCTCTGATAATTTTTTCAATTGAAATAAATAAAAGATTTTTCTCTTTATTTTGGTTTTTAATTTCTGTGTCAGGTTCATTCTTTACTATTTTTGCACCGAGCAATGACGATAGCCCCATTCCAAGTTTTTTGTTTTTCATTTTTTGTTCCTTTCTATAAATTCTCTTGCTAAGCCAATGTAGGCTTGTGACCCCGCACAATTTAAATCATAAATTATGGCTGGTAAGCCGTGACTCGGCGCTTCTGACAATTTGACATTTCTTGGAACATTAAATTTATAAACAACAGTATCAAAATATTTTCTAGCCTCATCCTCTATAAGCGCTGAAAGTGAATTTCTCTTATCATACATGGTTAAGACTATTCCATTTATTTTCAAATTTGTATTGAGGTTTTCTTTTATCATATCAATTGTTTTGACTAATTTAGATAGTCCTTCTAGAGCAAAAAATTCACATTGCACTGGAATAAGAACCTCATCGCTTGCAGCTAATGCGCTAATTGTTAAAAGTCCTAGTGTGGGCGGAGTATCAATAAAGATATAATCATATTCTTCTTTAATTTGATCGAGCTGCTCTTTTATAATAAAATTTCTATTTTCGTCACTTGCCAGTTCGTATTCTGCTGCTGCTAGGTCCTCACATGCAGATATAATTTTTAAGTTTGGTATTTGAGTTTCTTGAATTAGATCTTTTAATTTTTTTTCTCCGCTTAAAGCTTTATAAATTGATAATTCATGATTATATCTATTAAAAGAAAGAGATGAGTTATATTGGGGATCAACATCTAATATTAAAACTTTTTTATCAATTGAAGCTAAGGCTGTGCCTAAATTTACAACTGTTGTTGTTTTCCCAACGCCTCCCTTTTGATTCGCTATCGTTAATATCACTTATAACTCAATTCAATTATTTTAGATTCATTAGATGTCAAACTATCAAAATATTTAATATTAAATTTTTTTTTACTGATTAATTTAGTTTCCTCTAAATATGTTTTTCCTTTTAAAAGAATGAATTTTGTATTCTTATGGGAAATATTTTTTGTTGCTGTAATAATTTTATCAATTTTTGCAAAAGCTCTTGAGACTATGTAATCAAACTTTTCTCCTACAATATCCTCGACTCTCGAGTTGAAT
>FUWD013428849.1_pt1 | contig 14406 bp, 11 predicted proteins | sample 1063281 | NCBI WGS metagenome assembly FUWD01 (sample SAMEA79048168, study PRJEB19326) | metagenome | biome: marine | reverse complement strand
GATCGCCGATATCTGTACCTGCTAGACTATTAAACGTTGTTCTAAACGTTTCTAGTGTGTCAGTTGTTAATACTGTTCTTGCGGCCATGTTACTTTGCTATTCCCTTTATTAATTCTTTTATTTCTCTTAACTCTGCCTTTAGATTATTTATTTCTTTACAAGCAGTTCTTAACTCATCACTTTGCTTATTTCTTGCTCTATGTTGAGCCATATAAATCTTATATTCACTAGTAGCAGTAGTAATTACAGCGTTTGAAGAAGTGTCTCTAACTAAACTATCATATCCTTCTACTTGTAATCTTGCCATATTATATTGCTAATGCTATAGCCCTCATGTCTTTAATTTTAGGTGGATAAGACGAAATACTTCCAGTCATAGTTATTTTGATTTGGAAAGTAGTAAAGTCTTTTAAACTGCCCACTGAATATTTGTATTCTTTAAATGTTACATCATCTTCTGCTGGAGATACTGTTGTATCCTCTGTTCCATCAGTATTAAATGGTATCCAATTGATTTTGTCAATAGTAGTGTCATCTTCTGAACCTAAAACTCGATAGAATACTTTAACGCTAGAACTTGATCTCACATTTGAAGATAATCTAATATCCAATGATGTAGATGAATTTTCTAACACAATTGATTTTGTACAATAAACCGCTGCAGTAGATGTACCTGTTGAAGCTGTATCAGCAACAAAGTCTGGTGTAGTTCCTTCAACTGGTTGATTTAATCTATTAGTAATTGTAAATATACTCATTCTTTGAGTATCTAAAACTGGTGTTAATTTAGTATTAGTTGTACCTAATGTTACAATAGTCCAAAATGATTTTTGAGATGACATTTCGTTTGTTTCGTTTATTTCACTAGCAACCATTTGAGGAGAAGTGAAATGAATATTATCGTTACCAACAATAGATATTTTATTTGAATTTGCTGTTAGACTAAATTCTGATTCTGAACCATTAATTGATTTCCCTGTTGTAGGTCTTATAGAAAAATCTAAACTTGTATCTGGTAAAGTCATGGTTTGTATTCCAGCTAAGTTTAATACATCAAATGTTCTATTTTGTGTAGCAACTACTGCTGCACCACCCACATCACCTGTTGAAGTTGCGTTACCTGAACTCGGAGAAATTATAACATAACTGTCTAGTGTAACATCTTTAATAGCAGTGTATGTACCATTTATATCAGTATGAGCTATACCGTTATATGTACCAGAGGTAATACCTGATATAGTAACATTGTTATTTATTCCATGCATTCCGTGGTTAGGGTGATAAACTGTAATATCTTTAGAACCACTTGTTGTTCTTAATGGATTATTTTTTAATGTTCTTCCAGCTAAAGTAGTATTTGTTAAGGTAACTGTACCTGTAACATTTTCAAATTCAGCTCTCTTAACTTTGAATTTTATATCTTCATTTTGATCTGCTGACCAAGTTACACCATTTTGTGATTTGAAGAATACACCAGCATAAGGTTGTTCTGATATTGTTCTATTAGAATTTAAAGCAGTTTGACCTAATCTAGCAACATAAACATTGTAGTCTGTTGTGTTTGCCATTAAAACAAAAGCATACTCTGTATTTTCTTGTACATAAACGGGACTATCGAAAGTAAATGTTGTTGCTGTACTTCCATCAGAACTTATATTTACATCTGATGGATTTAGAGTTATTTCTGAAAAAGGTAATATAGATTGACCTGGGTAACCATTAACTGTGTTTCTAACTTGTAAAGTAACAGGAACATTTGCATCTTTTGTACTAAAGTATATATCAATAGATGTTAAGAATACACCTCCCTCATCATCAATCATAAATGTTTGTGCTAATGGGTCATGGTAACCAACTTGTCTAGCAGCACCTCTAGTTGTACTTGTTTGAGTTACAGCTTCAGTTTCGTTTGTTGCTCTAAATTCTATTCCAGCAGTTCTTGTTGAAATAATTGTGTTTTGTACTGTTTCTATTATACCTTTAGCAATGTATTCAGCGTTTGCTGCTGTATCTGGTGCAGAAGTTAAATCATTTGATGATGAACTAGTTAATCTAAACACTCTTTCACCTGTTCTCCATCTAGGTTTTGTAGAATCCTTTGGATCAGGTATTGCGAAAGAACCTGAAACAGCTCCATTTGCATCTGTAATTAAATTACCTGCTAGTGAACCACCAGTAGGTGTTATGTATGAAATTACGGCTTCATTATCGAAGTAAGGATAAACTTTTGTATTTGGTTTTAATCTTGTTGCTGCGAAAGTTACTATTCTACTTCTGATAAAAGGAACGAATGCAATAGATATAATTCTATCACCAACATTCTGTGTAACAGTTTTAGGAACTAATACTTGTCTAATACCTGATCTTGTTTTTGTACCTGTTCTAGTAGAAGTTTGTATGTCACGTTGCATTACTCTCCAACCGTGACCACCTCTTGTTTCATATCTTTCTGTACTATTACTTGTTGAAACTCCTGTCCAATGATTTTGCCATTCGTTCCAAACAGTTCCCATTTCAACAGATTGTAAATTTGGATTACCTGAATTTTTAACTAAAGTATCCCAACTACCGTCATCATTACTGATAACTAAATCTGGTGCTCTTTCAGTTTCTTTCCATTCATCTGTTTGTGGAGATAAAGCAATAGAACCAATCCAAGTAAATATACCGAACGGGTTAACGTTAACAGTTTTACTAGCATATGGTTGGTCTATTAAAGTTGTTTCTGTGTAAGGTAAAGTTATTAGATCACCAGTTTTAGCATAATTAGCAGCTGTTCTATCTGCCGCTACAATTGCTGAACCGTCATCATCTCTTTCCTCTAATGCAATAGCATCTTCATTAAATGTAGGTCTCATTTCTCCAGCAGCATAATCCATCGAAACTTTGTAATCTATATTACCTGCGTCACCAATATTGTGACCTGTAAAGTTATCTACAACAAATCCGTTTTTAAATCTATCAAACCCATTAGCGTCTTGTATCTGTAAACTTTGAGCAGATGTTTCAAGTAAACTTAATTGAGTGTAGTATTCTACATTTTCAATTCTTCTTTCTAGTTTACCAATGTCTCTCATTGTATATCTTCTATTATCAATAGCTTCAATACCTACATCAGCTGTATCTAGTGTATATGCTGGAATAAACAATGTGTATAAGTGCATTGCGTTATCTAAAACTCCAGGATTTTCTGGTGTCAAAGCACTTGCACCTTTTAATACTTTAAATTTACCTTCTTTGTCTAGGAATATTTTATCAACTCTCTGTAAATAAAACTCAAAATCTGAAGTTATATCAGTATCAAATTTTACAACATCTACTGTTGAAGCGCCAGTACCATCATATGATCTGTCTTGGCCACCAGAGTTAATTGTTGAAGCGTCATCTACTCTAGGTCTAAAATCTAAACTGTCTCTTAATTCATAAATCTTTCCACTTGTAACAGAAGTGTAACTTGGTATATCTTCATAGTCAACTATACCAGCATACGAATCTACATCAAAGTAATCACCAGAACCGTGAGAGAAGAAATTAAAATCTACTAATATTCTACCAGTAGGCGCTAACGCACCAGGTTTAAGTACAAGTCTTCCTATATCGTAGTAGTTATCTCTTTGACCTGTGTCTAAATCAAATCTATCTGTAATATTAGTGTCACTAGAAGTAGCATTCGTAGAAAAATCTGCTGCCATATAAACAGCATTAATTGATGTTACATCTGCTTTACCTAATTTTACTCCACCAATAGCTGTTGCTAATGCTTGTGTTGCAACTTGTAAAGTTGTACCTGTATTTAAAGTTTTAGATTTAGAGTTTGCTATTGATCTATTAATCGTAGCGAGAACTTTTACTTTGTGACCTGCGTAGTTAACACCAAAATCTAATCTAAGAGTTTTACCTGTAGGAGAACCACCTAAATTAAAGATAGGATCACTTTCGTGGTTATTTCCTGATAGACTAAAGACATCACCCGCTGCTCCACTACCACCAGCACCTGTTGTCATAATTGATGCTGAGAAATCTTTTTCTGTTAAAGCGGCAAATGTTTCGTTAGTTCCAGCTGTAATTGTTTCATCACCATTTGAGGATAAAGTCATTATAAAATGTCGTCTTACAGAAAAGTTTGTATCTGTAATACCAGAGTTTGCCGTAGTTTTTAATGTTCTAATTGTTTCATATGGTAATTGAAATAATGAAATATTTTTTTCTGGTGATTGAATTGTTGATCTTTTTCTTGTTATAATAGTTTTAGTAGAAGCTGCTGCAGCAGTCGAACTTATTGTTAAACTAGTGTCAGATATAATAGCTTCAATAAGTTTAGTTTCTGTATTACCACTATCGTTTGTAAATGAAATAGAATCACCTATTACTAGTTCTGAATTGAATTTTGTATTAATACCTGTAACTGCGGCAGTACCACTTGCTATATCTATTGATCCTGAAAGAGTTACGTTTACACCAGATGTATTATCTAATGAGGCATCTGCCGTATAAGTAGGAGAACCTGCCATACCAAGTTGTTTAGTTTGTGGAAGATCATATGTTGTAACACCTTTAAATCCTACAGCGTCAGCTTGTATAACAGCTGTGTTAGATGAAGTACCACCAGTGATTGTTTCACCCGGAACAAAGGTACCACTTACACTTGATACAATCGCAACACCGTGTTGTGCTGTAGCTGATGTAAAAGCAGTAGTAGTTATTGCAGTTATTCCATCTGCTGCATATAATTCAAAAGTTGTTGCATCTGGATTTCTAACTGTATAAACATTTGAAGATTGAACTACACTATCTACTGAATATACACCAGCAAAAGTAACTTGTTGACCTTCTAAAAAATTATGACCAGCAGTTACTGTTGCAACTCCTGGGGATGCTGATGTCATTGAAGCAATAGTTTTTGTTTCTTCGTTTGAGATACTTTCGTATGTAGCAGTAGCACCTGATGTACCACCTGTAATAACTTCGCCATCTGTAAATGCTTGATTAGTTAGTATGTTTAAGTGTGTAAACATATTAATATCAAATAAGAAATGTTTATATACAGCTCCATTTGAAGAACTACTAGCAAATAAATTCGATGCAGCTGTTCCTGAAGTGTATTCGTAACCTTTTGATTTAGCACGACCTATTGTATTAATACTAGAACCCGTACCAGTATTTTCTGTACCACGACTAACTGTTGCTGTGTGATATAAATTAACTCGTTTGTATGCTTCTACTTCACCAGATACAAAACCTATATCGGGAGTACCATATGTATTTGTAACATTTATAAAGTTACCTACATTGAATCTTGTATTGAAATTTTGTTCTGTTTCAAAATCTCTTGCTTTCTCAACATCTACATATTGAGTTGCTAATGTTTCTATTTCATAACCTTTAACATATGCTTTTCCTGGAGATAGTCCTACAGCTAACTTGGAAGAAAGCCCACCGGTACCAGAAGTATAGATACCTCTATTCGTACCTGATATTAAATGTTCTCTAATATCAATATCAAAAGGTCTAACTGAGTAATCACCTGATTCATCAAATGTTCTTCTAGCAAAAGTATCTTCTAATACAGAGTAATCTGTGTTTCTAACTTTGTTTTGTAAAACACCTTCAGATAATCTTAACAATTCTATAAAGTTTGCGTCTTCTGTAGTTGCTATTGTTTTTTTAGTTAGTGTTAAATCTATTTTAAATCTATGAGCACCAGGCGCATTAACATTTGAACTACCTGTAGCATTATCATTTAACGATAAATCATCATTCGGTGTAACAAATGATTCAGATACTACTAATCCAACTCTATATGATGGTGTGTTTGTGTATTTGTCTAATACAATTGTTTGATTTGAAACTTGTACATGGTAACCATTAATATAATAAGTACCTTCTTGTACTTGTGCCGCGGCACCTGTGTGAGTAGTTGCAACTACTGCTGATAAAGAAACTGTATCACTATTTATTCCTGTGATTGTTTCTCCATCTGTAAATGATGTTCTTGTATTGTCTGTACCTGAATCTAAATATTTTACATAGAGAGTATCTGGATCAGAACCGGATAAAGGATCTGTATTTACAACAACAGCTCTTACACCTGAAGAACCTCCAGTTAAAACTGTATCTGTTGTGAATTGAGCTAATGTATTCGAACTAGCAATACTTGTTAATTTTATAGAGTAGTAATTTAAATCGTAACCAATCTCACCTGGTATAACCATTGCACCCTTTTCAAAAAGATGGTCTGAAACCTTTTCTATTTGGTTTTGTAATTGGGTCTGGGCTTGTGTTAATTCTCTAGCCTGTACAGCAAATGCTGGTCTAAAAAGAACTCTATGGAATTTTTTACTTTCCGTAAAGTCATCATAGTAAGGCGAGAGATTAAAGTCAGTTGGACTTGGCATTTAATTCCCTCACATTATAATTTTTGTAATATGATATTTTGTTATTTGCTAATGAACTCATATTACCTCTATTTAATTTATTTTTTCTACAATAATCTGCTAAATTATATATTATAACCGTATTATCATTAGGAGTGGTTACTTTCCATTTTTTTGTCCAAGATACTTTACCTAATTTAGATAAACTCATTTTATCTTTTGTTTTTTGATCTAATTTCACACCTTTTCTAGGACTAGGTCTACCTAATGCAGATAAACTCATTTTATTTTTTGTTTCTTCACTGTGTTTATAAACAACTTTATCACCTTTATTCATATTATATCCATTTTTATAACTATCAAATTTTTTTATATAATGTCTTTCTAATAATTTAGCTAATTCTGGAGTTTTACATACATTTATTTTGTTTATCATAAAATTGCCCAAACCATATTTTTTAAAAGCTTTATATAAATCATAATTGTATTTTTTAGAATCATTAATGTGTTGTTCAAATCTTGTTTTGTAACCTCTACAAGTTTTTACCTATATAAACTTTTTTATTAATATTATTTTCAAGTTTTATAAATGTCTATCTTAATAACTCATTAGAATTCTATAATGAGTTTAACATTTTCAGTTTGATCGGCCGCTCTTGTAATTGGTGATCTGTTCTCTACATACATAATATCTCCTGTGTCTGCATCTATCTCACCAGTGTTGTATCCACTTGTGAAAGCAATACTATCAACAGTTGTTGATGAACTTGATGGTGTTGCTGATGCACCTGAAGATTGACCTGTAATAGTATTAGTACCAGAAAATGCTGTTAAATTACCATTAGCGTCACAACCTTCATCATTAAACTTTGTTTGTATGTAGTAAAGAATATTATTTGCGCTATCCCATTCTACAACTTTACCGACTGCGCCAGTAGTTGCTTGATTAATTTCTTCATCTGCTGTAAATGTACCAGATGGACTAGTTACTAACACAGCTTTTGTTCCTCTTAAAGTAGTTGCCGATGCGGCTGAACCACCAGACTTAATATCTCTCATTAAAGATACTCGTCTAAAATCATTTGCGGTTGTAAAGTCACCAGTATTTGAAGTCTCTCCAGCTTCAAAATTGGTATTCATCATTACAAAAAAGCCACCTAATTCTTTTATTGCATTGAAACCGTGTCCACCTTTTGGTTCGATAATTACATCTAATTCTGAACCAGTTAAACTTGTTGCTCCAGCTGTAACTATATCTGCGTTTCTAATATAAGCAAAAGTATAACCTGAACCTATATTTGTTACTGTAACAGATGTTACTGCTCCACCAGATACTACAACCGTAGCTACACCACTTGATCCATCACCTCTGATTGGAACACTAGTGTGAGTACCATTAGTACCACTTGAACCTGCTGTTTTAATTTTTACTATATTAACTGCGCCATCAGTTGCAGCAGAACTAACTGTCGAGTTAGTATCAACTGCCATAAAATCTGTTGATAGAAAATTTGATTGTTGAGTTGCAGAAAGAGTGTACATATATTTCCACTTATAACCGTCTCCAGTTGTAAGAATAGATGAAGATGTACCAGTTGGTTCTACTGTTGAGTTAGCAGCACTGTTGTTATCTAAACATTTATATACATTAAACGAACCTGACATAACATAAAACGTTGCGTCAAATAAATTGGTTGCGCCAGAGTTAGCTGATTGAGCACCCGTTGTACCTGTTACTCTATCACCATAATCATGTCTATAATAATCGTAAACTGTACCAGTTGTCCAATTTCTACGAGGAACTACAATAGATATATCAGATGACGATACTTTTTTTGCTGCCAGCATGTCGTCAAAAGTATAAAATTCGTCTCCTACTGAATCTACAGGAGTTAGTGGACTTGCGTCTGTACCTTGATTTTCTGTTCTTCCATCAGGTCTTGTTGATGTTGCGAAAGCTTGAGGTCTACCTATACCTAGATAGTACACATTAGCAGAACTTTCCGTAAATGATTCCACAAACTGTTCTTGGTTATGGATTCTAAATTTGTTTGTTATTATTGCTGGCATTGTTTCCTCTTTTTATATTTATATTTATACGTTATCTCTCTGTGATTTCTGTAGGTAGCGCTAAATTTGTTTTTAAATTGTTTGTTGTAATATCTTGGAATTGTACAATCTCACCATCTAAACTAGTATTGTACGTACCAGTTATTCTAAAATCCGCCCAATTATGCATCTGCATTGGTGATATTGCCACAGTAACTGTACTATCTGCTGCACCCCCTATATTAGATGTTTGAGCTCGACCTCCACTTCCACTCATCATATTGATTGCATATTTGTTAATTGTATTCATTCTTGGTCCACAATATCCGTATCCATATCTATTTAGAGAGCCTCTAATAGTGATAGGATTAAACCCAACTCTAAATCTTAATGATATATCTCTCTTTAAAGTTAAGTCTCTAGTGTTTGATGTAAAGTGTTCTGTAGTTGAAGTATCAAAGTCAGGATCTACTCCAACTCTTTGATCTCTTAATGTAGTACCATCATCTACTGTACCTAATCTTCTACCAAATATTGTAGAGAATAATGTATTGATAACTAGGTCTATACCTGGATCAAATTCTAATCCACTATTAACACCTGTGAAACTTCTAATTTGGTTATTTACTTGGCTAGTAATATCCACTTGTCCAGTAAAGTAAAACCCTGCTGTGTGCATTGTCTTTTTAAAACTATCTCGCCAGTCAGTTATAGAACGACCAACTCTGATTACATAAGAAAAATCCTGATAGTATAAACTATCTTGTATCTTCATTGTAGATTCAGATAAGAATCCATCTTCTCCAATAAATTCTCCACTAGTGTCTATAATAGAGTTTACAGTAACTGTTGCTGTAGCAAAATCATTTTTAAGAACAGTAGCACTTGCTCCCCCTGCTCCTGTAATAGTAGTGTTTTCAGCAAACTGACCTGATGCACTTGAAACTTTTAAGATACTATTTGAAAATGAAACAACTGTTGCAGTGATCGAAGTAGAACCCGAATCAACTCCAGTAACAGTTTCTCCAATTATAAAAGTACCAGATACATCTTTTACAATAATGGAACTAGGTAATACCATTGTAGGACTTGGTGACGCTTCATAACCTGCACCAGTTTCAATTTTTTTAGTATTTAATAATCTGCCTACTTCTGTACCATATGGAATAATGACAACACCACTTCCTCCACTTGATGTTACAGTTGCTGTAGGTAAAGATGTATACCCACTACCCTCATTTATAATTCTAATATCAGTAATGTCTTCTGAACCTGTTCCACTTTCTTGTACAATTTTATCACCTGTGTAAACATCACCTCTAACGGTTTCGTTTTCTAATACAATGTGATCAGTTGAACTAGCACCTACTGTTCCATTTTCTGTTGTAATACCACCATTGACAACTGATACTTTTGCTACTGCTGAACCACCACCCGTATTTGTATTTGTAAAGGCAACTGAATCCCCTATAGCATAACCACTACCACCACTAGCAACCAATACTTCTGTTAAACTACCTGTACCAACATTATCTACTTGAATAATTGCTGATTGACCACCACCAGCTAACACAATAGCGTCATTTGGTGTTAATAGGCCACCATCATTTGTAACACTAACAATATCAGGTATTCCAGTTACGACTGCTTTAATAAAGCTATCAAATGTATCTGTAACTGTACCTCTGATTTCTTCTGAGGTAACAAAGGTACCTGTGATAGTATCATCATTTAAAATAAATTCTGAAACTTCATTTATACCTATTTGAAATTTATTTACATTTTCTACAATTGCAGTTGCGCCAGATGTTAGACCTGTAATTGTTCTTCCAATTAAATCTGTGGTCTCACCAACAGTTCCTATTGCTCTTAATATTTTTTTAGTATCAAATTTACCATCGGATACTCTTAACATTTGTTCTCTAGGATAAATTATGTCTGAATCTAAATTAAATAAAAATCTAAAAAATACTTCGTGTCCTCTTTGGGTACCTTTAGCTCTATAAACTGATCTAATATTTTTAATTAATTTTCTTTTACTTACTTCAGCGTCTAAAGTTTCTGGTAAAGTATTTAAAAACTCATTTCTAAATTTTGTTAAGAAATTAGATATTGCTTTATCAGGATCACGGAAGTTTAATAAGTCTTGTATATTATTTACAGGATTTGGTTTATAGTTTGATAGAGTTGCTCTAGCTGTTGATATAGAACCTATAATTACTTCGTCTTGTATAAATTTATCTTGTGCTGATATGAATATTCTATTATTAATTAAATCTTCTGATAATATCGTTGCTGTTGCTTTAGATGATTGACCTGTAACTATCTCACCTCTTTGAAATTTTCCATAAACTGAATCTTCTAATAGTATCTTATCACCAGAGTCTAGTTGTGTTCTATCTGTATCTAACCTAGAAGCGTCTAACACCAAACTATTTGTTTGAGCAGTTTCAGTTTCTAATTGAATACCGTCTGTTAACTCAATATTCGCAAGAGTAGCCTCTGCGGATTCCATAAACCTATAATACGTTTGAACGAACTCTAAAAACTTAGGGTGATCGTTAAGTACAAACTCAGGTACTTGTTGGTTTAGGAGGTTAGTTATTTTTTTAGTAAACTTAGCCATTAGTAACTACTTGTTGTTGTATAACCTACTCCTGCATCAGCAGATCCTCCAACAAAAGTGTCAGCAGTGACTGTGATAGATGAATTGATTGTGTCTATTTCTAGTATTTGATCTCTTACAGGAACAACATCATTTGAAGATGGTATTACTGTTAATTCTATTTTACTTGAAGCTTTGCCTTTAATATTTTCTACACTCAATACACTTAATGAGTTGATTGTTATTACACCACTAGCATAGTCAATTGTTCCTTGAGTAGTATTAGCATAAACTCTTGTTGCACCGGAAAAACTATATCGTCTTATATTACCTTCGCCGTCATCATCTAAATAAAATACAGTTGTACTATCTCCTGATATTTTAAATCCCGAAGATTCTAATATACCACCAGCAGCAGAGTTGTGTCCAGTATGAGGACTATATAAACTGTTTCTAAAATAGATATTATATTTTGTTGATACATCTAAAGACGGCGTAAAGTCTTTTCTAATTTTTAATGTCGTAATATTTGATAAGATAGATGAATCAGTAGCATCAATCAAACCTGTAATTTTTGAATATCTAAAAACACCATCAAATTGAGTAAGTGTGTTTGCATTGTAAGTAGTTAATGTTGCTAGTATATCTGACTTTAAAGTATCTGCAGTTTTATTAGCACTGTTCTCATCAAATTTAACATTTGTTGTAATTATAATACTTGTAGTTTCTGGATCAACAATTTCAGGTCTAACCGCAGCAACATTATATTTTTTTAATTGAGTTACAATATCTGCTTTAGTAAAATTTGTTAATGTAGAACCTGATGCTGCTTTAATCGCAATTTTAACAACTCCGTAAACAGGTGTCTCATCATCTTCCCCACCCCAAGCAGAAACTGATTGAGCATTAGGATAAATTGATTGTACAATTGTTTCATAATCAGCTGTAGTTACAGCTCTGTCTTGTGCTGAATATTGTAGTGGCGCATTATATCTAATTGATTCTTTTGATTGAGCTTCTGATCCACCTTGAGCACTTGTTACACTTGTTATAGTAACATCTGAGTAACCACCAACATTACCTGTTAATGTAAATGAACTTGCTCCATTTGCTTCGTCTCTATTAGTTACAATATATTCTAAAGTAACAATATTACCATCTATTAATTTTTTACCTAATACACCATCACCAAAATAAGCTTCAAATTTACCATCTTCAGTTTCTTGTAAAAAATAAACTTTTGATGTAGATGATAAACTAGTTATTCCAGTTGCTACTGTGTATGTGCTAGTTGTAGTATCACTAGCTGAATTTTGTACTGAAACTTTTAGTGTTGTAGTATCTGCACTAACACTTGGTATAATAAATCTTTGGTCAACGTCTGTACTATCAACTGTATATTTAAATGTAACTAACGTACCTTCATAAAGAGATATGTTTGAAAATTTATAAATCCCATTAATGGGTGCTAGTGTGTGTGTTGCGTTTGTTACAAACTGATAAGTTTCTCCATCAACTGTAGTTGTAAATGCTGTACCTTTTGCCATTGAAATTGAGGCAACACTTGTTGGAATATTATTCATTAATATGTCAACTGATGCTATAGGTGATTTTGGTGACGTTGGAGTATAACCCAACATCTTTGCTAATGAAACAATATTTTTTCTAATATCAGCACTGTCTAGGTACATTTCATTTGCTAACATATTAGCATTGAAACCTAGGTAATGAGTATTATAAGCTAGTAAGTCTAGTAAGACAGCAAAACCAGAACCTTCAAAGTCATAATCTTGGAACTCTGATTGATCTTGTAAAAATGATTTTAAATTTGATTTTATATCGTCAAAGTCAAATTCTGAAACTTGTAATTTATTGCTTGCCATCTTATCTTAATCTTTCTAAAAATGTTTCTACTGTAATTGGGTTTTGTATTCCTATAACATAAAATCTAATTTCAAGTCTATATGCATTTCTGTCAATATCAGGATCAGCCAAAATTTGTGTTATCTTTGCTCTTGGCTCAAAGTTATTTAAAACTTCTTCTATCTTTCTTTGTAAGTTAAGAGCAGTCAATGGTGTCATTGGCTCAAATAATAATGCTCTTACGTTACCACCAATCTCTGGGTGAAACGGTCTTTCAAAGTGATTAGTGTTAATCAAGTTTCTAACACTTCTTTTTACAGCTTCTACATCTGTTAATCTATTAACATCATTAGTAACAACGTTACGACCAAAGTCTAGGTCTAAATCTTTGTAAATTCTAGTAGCTCGTTTACTATTGTTAATTGCACTTGTATTGGCCATACCAATATTTATACATGATTAACCAGCGTTTACGTTAGAACTTCCAGTAGAGGCAGCATTAGGTACCCAACTACCATGACCACCAGTTGCGTCACCAACTCTATGAATAGCGATACTATTTACTCTAACTGTTGAACTACCTGCAGTAGCAGGGTCACCACAACTTGTAGCGTCACCCACTCTAATTGAAGCAGCACTGTTTATTGATACATTTGGCGATCCACCCGTATATGCCGTTTGATGAAAAGGATTGGGTGTTGGACTTGCGTGTCCTACATGAACATCTAAACCTGATCTAACACATGCTGGCATTATTTACCTTGACTATTGTAAACTTTAAATGATCTTTTTTTACTTTTGTTCATTGAACTCTTTTTTACTTTGTTACTTTTGCCTTGTGATGTCTTTTTAGGCAATCTTTCGTGTTTCACAAAACCTTTTGATATTTTTGCCATTATCTACTACTTTGAGCGAGTTTTGCCGCTGCTTTCTTTTTTTCTATTATTATTGCCTGTCTAATTTTTCTACCTACTGGTATTTGAACAGAATCACTAATTTGTTTACCTCGTTTACTGATATATTCAACTCCAATAAATCTATTTTTGAAATCTGACTGTACAGCTTGAACAGCCTTCTTTAAACTCATCGCTTCTTTCTCTTTTTCGTCACCTTCTTCATTCCAAAACTTAAATATTCTCATTTTACTCATTATTTTTATGCTCCATTAAATAAATCTTCATTATTTTTTATTTTTACGCACTTTTCACATCTACAAACTTTACAAATTTCTCTTTGATAAGGTTCTCCCGTAAAACCATCTTCATCTTTAACCGAATACGGCTTACCGCAGTGTGATTCGTGTCCACAATTGTTACAAGTTGTCATACTTCTATTTATATTAAAACTTACAATGTGCTATTGCATGTTTAAGATTCGTTTCTTTTAAATTTTCTTTATTTTCTAACGCCAAATCGCCAATTTTGTCTAAATCTGCCCTAATTTTACACGATTTTATTGAACAAGAACAAACCATGAACAGAATAATTAAAAACTGACTATAGCAAGGGTTTTTT
>FUWD013175373.1_pt1 | contig 14422 bp, 10 predicted proteins | sample 1063281 | NCBI WGS metagenome assembly FUWD01 (sample SAMEA79048168, study PRJEB19326) | metagenome | biome: marine | reverse complement strand
GTCGCGAACGGCAAGACAATGGCGGCGGGCCCTGATGCTGGGAGCACAGGGAGTGATGATGGGCACCCGCTTTCTGACGAGCAAGGAATGTAATATACATGACAATATAAAGAATAAACTTGTCAACAGTCAGGAACTGGATACAACACTCATCTGCAAGTCCATCGGTCTTCAGGCTCGGGCGCTGAAAAACAAGAATGTGCTTGGTGTTCTGGATCTTGAGGCAAGGGGGGCAAGCCTCGAGGAGATTATTCCCATGATTACCGGGGGACGGATATCTCAAGCTTGGGAAACAGGGGATGTTGATCTGGCCCCCATGATGGTGGGACAGTCGGTGGGCCTGGTCCACAAGATCATGACCTGCAAAGAACTCGTAGAGGGAATGATGAAAGAGGCCGAGGAGCAGATAGCCCTTGTGTCCGGGAAAATTTCAAACTAAGAAAATCGTCCAAGAAGGAGCCTGCCCGGAATGATTGAGCGCGTCGTCCCGTCGCACAATTTCTCCAGTGGAATTCATCAGCCATTTCCCGGGTGGCGCTCCCTTTTAAGAACACGTCATCATTTCCAATCCGGAAAGAATATGGTTGGGGCACCATTACAATATCCAAAGGGGGGAAATCAATGGATTACACCACTATTACATTTGAACGTGAAGGTCCGATCGGAATCATTACACTGAACCGTCCCGACTCGCTCAATGCCATCAATTTCACCATGCGGGACGAGTTTCGCCGCTGCCTGAAAGAGCGTATCGATGATCTGGATACAAGGGTGCTCGTGCTCACAGGTGCGGGACGGGGATTCAGCGCGGGCCTGGACATCGGGGACCCGGAGATAATGAGTCCGAAGGATGGATACACCCCTAAATCGGCCTATGAGAACCAGCGTCTTTATTCCGATTTCATTCTTTTCATGAGACAGACTCCCCAGCCGATCATTGGGGCGATCAACGGCGTGGCAGTGGGGGCGGGATTCTCCCTTGCCATGGCCTGTGATGTAAGGTTTGGGGTGCCAAAGACGCGATTCCAGGCGGCATATATAAACCTGGGCTTCGGAGGCGCCGATATGGGGGCATCATGGCTCCTGCCGCGCGCCGTAGGAACGGGGAACGCGGCGCGGTATCTCCTGACGGGTGATTTCATGAATGCTTCGGAAGCCCTCAGGATAGGATTTCTCCAAGCGATACACGAACCGGAAAATCTGATGGACGAAGCGATGGCCATGGCCCGGAACATGGCGGGCAAGTCACCCCTGGGTCTCCGGGTTACGAAAGAAGCGCTGGACCGGAACACGGGAGGGATGAGCCTGGAAGACGCTATCCGTCTGGAAGACCGTAATCAGGCCCTGACCATTATGCAGGTTTTCATGGGGAAATAGACACGCTCAGAAATTCCAGGGGAAATTCCAGGGACGCAATACTTTATTTTTCAAAATAGTTTGTATCCCATTATTTATAAGATGTAATTATGTCAGTAAGTTAGCCTATTCGATCGCACTATCTGACAACCAGCAGCGTTACGGTTTATGAAATGTCCTGCCCTGCATTCAAGCAAGTGGCTTTTCAAAGTTCAGGGACAAGCAGTGATGGAGGCGGGTGAGCTTTGCGATGGGGGTCAACTTGTGTATGAAATGAACGAAGCCGTTATGAACATTAATCCTGGAGTGGAGTTTTACACTCCCGAAAAATGTTACATTATCGAGCTGTCCAACACACCGGATGACCCGGACGCCTCTATCGCCCGGGTGCGCGTCGCACCTGGGGTAACCACGCGGTGGCATCGGATAGTCGGGACAGTGGAGCGTTACGTTATCCTTGAGGGTAGTGGGCGTGCGGAGGTCGGTAATCTTCCACCGCGGGATGTGAGTGTCGGAGACGTGGTGTTCATACCCCCGTCGTGCCGTCAGCGGATTACCAACCTTGGTCAAGGTGATCTGATTTTCCTCGCCGTCTGCACCCCCCGGTTTCGACCGGAAGTCTACGAGGACGTCGATGGTGACCCACTTCCACATGAATTCGAGTGACACTTTCAGTGAGGTGTGTTGGCAGGAGAATAGCGAAGGTCTCCGAGGGAGGACTTGATCTTATAATAGACGGTTTGAATGAGATAAACAGCGGTTAACCTGCCGGCTCAACGTAGCGTCTCTGCCTGAGACATTGTTTGAAAAGGGCGATATCCCTGATTATAATAGAAGGAGGATTTGTTCATGGCTCAAACCTTTATCAGTATGCGGAATCTGAAATTCATGCTCTATGAAATGTTCGATGTGGAATCACTAACTGCATACCCTTTCTTTGCCGATCACAACCGAGAAGTTTTTGATATGGTGCTGGACACGGGGATGAGAATGGGAAAGGATATTCTCTTTCCCGCTTTCTCCGAAATGGATAAAGAGCAGCCTGAATTCACGGGAACCACGGTGAAGGTCCATCCCGTGGTCGAAACGGTCATGAAGGCCTGCGGGGAAGGGGGCTGGATCGGGGCGCATGCGCCGTATGAACTTGGCGGTCAGCAGATACCGATGAGCGTTATGACGGCCTTTCGGGGGATATTTTCTGCGGCCAATTATTCCGCCTGCGTCTATCCCTTTCTCACCACCGGCGCGGCCCATCTGATTATGTCCTTCGGTTCTCAGGAGTTGATCGATACCTATTTGCCGAAGATGTTTGCTGGCCAGTGGCAGGGAACCATGGCCCTCACGGAGCCACAGGCAGGTTCATCCCTGACCGATGTTTCCACCACGGCCTGTCCCACTGACGATGGATATTATACACTCAAAGGGCAGAAGATATTTATTTCCTGTGCCGAGTATGATTCCATTGAGAATGTAGTCAATCTAATGCTTGTGCGGATCGAAGGTGCTCCGCAGGGCATAAGGGGAATATCACTTTTTGTCGTCCCTAATAAAAGACTGAATGATAAGGGAGACCTGGTATCCAATGATGTAAGTTGCACCGGAATTTATCACAAGCTCGGCTATCGTGGTGCGCCCATTACGCAGCTCAGTCTTGGAGAGAATGACGACTGCCGCGGCTGGCTCGTGGGAGAACCCCATAAAGGTATCAGGTGCATGTTTCAGATGATGAACGAGGCGCGGATCGACGTCGGTATGGGTGCCGCCGCCATTGCTTCCGCTGCCTATTATGCGGCCCTTGAATATACGAAGGAAAGACCCCAGGGAAGAAAGATTACCTCCAAAGACCCCGCCGAACCGCAGATACCGATTATCGAACATGCCGACGTCAAGCGGATGCTCCTTTTCCAGAGGGCCGTCGTGGAGGGCGCTTTTTCCTTAATTTTCCAGTGCTCCAGATATACAGACCTTATTACGGTTCTTGAAGATGGAGAAGAGAAGGAGAGATATAAACTGCTGCTGGAAATTCTTACTCCTATAGCAAAAACATATCCCTCGGAGATGGGTGTTCTTTCCTGCAGCCAGGGGCTTCAGTGCCTGGGCGGGTATGGCTACTGTGATGAGTTTCCACTGGAGCAGTATTATCGCGATGTGCGCATTCACCCCATTCACGAAGGAACCACGGGGATCCAGGGGATGGACCTCCTGGGTCGGAAAATGGTCATGAAAGACGGAAAGGCCCTCCTCCTCTACCTTGAGGAAGTCGAAAAGGCAATTGCCGGGGCAAAGTCAATTGATGAGTTAGCGCCATATGCGGAAAAACTGCAGGAGGCCCTGCAATCCCTGAAAGAGGTTGCCCAAAGCCTGACGGAAATTGCCCTCAAGGGAGAAATAGAAATCTTCCTGGCCGACGCGACACTGTTTCTTGAATTCTTCGGTATCATCGCCATCGCCTGGCAATGGCTTCTCCAGGCCCTTACGGCGGATGAGGCGCTTGCCGGAGCCTCTGAGGCCGCCGATACCGATTTTTACCGCGGAAAACTACATACCTTCCGTTACTTCTTCGAATACGAACTGCCGAAGATTCATGGACTTGCTGTGCGGCTGAAAAACAGTGGCGACGGGCTTACCGTCTCCATGAGGCCGGAGTACTTCAGCGAATAAATAGCTATTAGGAAAGGCACAAAAAAACAAGGAGGTTCGATATGACTGGTTCAATTAAAATTCTCGTCAAATGTCCCGCATGTGGTAAATCCCTGATGAATCCTGATGTCAGGCTTGATGATCTTCCTTCGATAGATCTTGAGACAAAGATTGAAAAAAAGTCAGGTCACATTTATCTGAGTCAGGTTTACGGAAGTTATAACAAAAATTTGATGGTGTGGATGACATTAAGGATGCTATTTGCTCCCTGTTCTGCCCACAATGCGGGAATCCCTTCCCCGTGTATCAAACATGTGAATGCAAGGCGCCCATAGTCGGGTTTCAATTACAGCAGGGGGGAACCGTAAAAGTCTGTTCCCGTAACGGTTGTAAAAACCATTCTCTGGAGTTCACTGATGTAAACGATGCCTTTGATTTGTTTCAGAGTCAGGACAAGACGGGCTTGAGCTAAGTCAGCAAGAAGAAATTACTCATACACCTTATTACGGCGAAATCTGTATGACTTGTTTATTCTTGATTTCTAAGGCTGGTTTTCTCTTTTTGCTCCTGCCCTGTCACGCTTTATTTCTCCACCGCTGTGGCGCCGGTAGGGTCTTTTTCTTTGGGGGGTTTTCTCTTCCTGTGGCGTTTTGCTTTCCTTAAACGGGCTCTCCCCGATCCAGTGGGGGATAATTTTCTTCTTCCGTATAAGTTCACGAAGCTGGGGGAGGTCACGCCTGGTCACAAGGGAAAAGGCCCGGCCCCTTCTCCCCATCCGCCCGGAACGACCGGTACGATGAGTATACTGCGTTCCGTCCATCGGTAAGTCCCAGTTCACTACATGGGATACGTGCGTAAAATCAAGCCCTCTCCCTGCGACATCAGTGGCGATAAGGTAACGAAGCTTCTTTGTTTTAAACTGCCTGAATATGGAAGAACGCTTGTTCTGACTGAGCCCGGCATGGATATACTCGATGTCCTTGTAGTGCTTACGCATATCGCGGAATAACTTGTCAACCTTGTGCCGGGCGTTACAGAAAATGATCGCCTGGCTGACGTCCTCATCCTCAAGATATTTTGTGAGGCTCGCCTCCTTGCGACTCGAGTGGAGATAGGCAAAATAATGTTCGATACTCGCCGGCGCTGCCCTCTTTTTGATAAGAGAGATGTATTCGGGCTCTCGCAGAAAATTATGAGAAAGCTTTGTGATATTGTCATCCATTGTCGCGGCGAAGAGGAGTGTCTGATGCTTGTTGATCATACATGACATGATAAACTCGATATCCTCAAGGAATCCTTCCTTCAAGAGTTCATCTGCTTCATCGAGGACGACACATTTCACGTTCGACAGGATGACAACCCCGTCATACAGAAGATCAATGAGCCGCCCTGGAGTCGCGACGAGGATATGTACCTCGTGTTTTATCTTGGCGATCTGAATCTCCTTGCTGAATCCGCCAAAAACGGCAAACGAGACCACCCCGGCCCCGGCACCGACCTTTTCGATTTCATCCACATATTGAAGGCATAATTCACGGGTCGGGACGATCACCAGGCCCTGGATGGCGTTCAGTGAGGTATCGATCTTCTGAACAAGGGGAATCGAGCATGCGGCCGTCTTTCCAGATCCCGTTTCCGCGAGGGCGCAGAGATCCTGCCCCGAGGCAATGATTGAATAGGTAGCCTCCTGAATAGGGGTCATCTCTCGGTATCCAATCTTCTCGATTGCACCGAGGATTTGTGGAGGAAGGCCAAGTTCGCGGAACAGCATGCGTTCCTTCTTTTTCTCTGCCGGAACTTTCTCTGCCGGAACTTTCTTTGCCGGGGCTTTCCTGTTTCTTCCTGTTGATGTTTCTTTTCTTTTCTCGACTGGGTGAATTTTTTCCTTCTCTGCTGTTGGCTGTTGCTCGTTCTTTCCTGAAATGAAAGTTATAAAAGATCTCAGGACCTTGAACAGGTCGTATTTCATGCGAATCATCTTCCTTTGTGTGATTGAGAGACCGGGGCAGATTCTAATTAATTGAACCGGGGAGCCCTGTATCGTCTGTAATTTAATCCTGTTGGACTGATTTCAAAAGACACCACTCTCCCGTACCCTGTGTTATGGTGGCTGATGTTGTTATCATGGGGGGCGATGTGGGATTCGAACCCACGACCTTTGGCTTCGGAGGCCAGTGCTCTATCCTGCTGAGCTAATCGCCCTTATTAAAAGCACCGTACAATATTCTAATATCGAATTATTATCAATTGATTTTTTTGGAAACCCCTGCATTATAATCCCACTAACAGTTTGAGCGCATGTCCTAATGGAAATCCGGACAGGGTTGTAAACTCAGGGTAAAGCTGTTAGACTTTTGTCCTGAAAACGGGAGAAGGAGGGGCGTCCGAAACGTAATGAAAAAAATAACCCACATCGTTTTTCTTTTGATTCTGCTACTGGTGACAGCGGTCTGTCCGGACGCATTCGGTTCAGTTGCCGTACTCCATGTCAGGCACTGGACAGCCCCGGATCACACGAGGGTTGTTCTCGATGTGAGTGGCGAGACCTCTTACACTGTTGCACAGGAGGATTACAAAATATATGTCGATATGAAAGACGCGGTTCTCCCCGGAGGAATTCCCCATACGTACGACATTGATAAGCCTGCGGTCAAAAAGGTCATTCTGACTTCTTTGCCCAAAGGGGGTGTCAGGGTGGAATTGCAGGTGGCGGACAATGTCGAAATGAAGGCATTTAAGCTTAAGAGAATACTCAGTAAACCATATCGAATCGTTATTGACATCATGCTTCCGGATGTGGAGAAAAAGGAGAGCGAGGAGCGGAAGAAGGTCAAGATACTGGAAAAAAAGATAGTGGTTATTGATCCCGGGCATGGCGGAGAAGATCCCGGCGCCGTGGGCCACAGGGGGACGCTCGAAAAAAATGTAGTTCTTAGTATAGCAAAAAAACTGCACAGGATCTTGAAAAAGAGGGGTTACGAAGCCTTTCTTACGAGAAAGGGAGATTATTTTATATCGTTGAAGGACAGGGGCAGGATCGCGAAAGAATACGGCGCTGATATTTTTATCAGCATTCACGCCGATGCCAGCAAGAGCAGGGGCGTTCGTGGGACGTCTGTATATTGTCTGTCAACCAGGGGGGCGAGCAGCGAGGCCGCAAAGCTTCTCGCGAAGAGTGAGAACATGTCAGACATTGTGGGTGGTTCAGAGAACGGGCATAGCAATGGTGAGTCCAATCCGATAACCCTCAATATGATCCAGACAGAGACCATAAACCGTTCCAGTGCATTCGGAGCTGTCGCTCTGACAAAGATGAGGCAGGTAAATCATTTGAGGTCTTCAAGAGTACAAAGGGCTCCTTTCAAGGTTCTTAAACTTCCCGATGTCACGTCCGTGCTGGTAGAAACCGCCTTTATATCCAATTCGAGAGAAGAACTCATGCTCCGGAGTTCTTCCTATCAGACTGATATCGCCTGGGCGATAGCCTACGCTGTTGACAAGTTCCTTCCGCTTCCCTACGCTGCTCACAGGAGCTGGTGTAAAGAGGCTCTTACCCCGAGATCCACTGCTCCTTCCGGAAAAAAGAGTTATGCCGCCACCTACACGGTAAAGAAAGGGGATGTCCTTGAGCGGATTGCCGGCAGGCACGGGACAACAATGAAGGCACTGATGGAGATCAATAACCTCAAATCCAAAAACAGGATATATGCAGGACAGAAGTTGAAGTTATTTTCCGAACCCCTGGCACAGCCGCCATCAGTATATGTTGTCAAAAGAGGAGATACGCTTGAGCGGATTGCCGGCAGGCACGGCACCACTATGAAGACACTGATGGAGATCAATAACCTCAGAATCTAAAAACAGGATATATGCAGGACAGAAGTTGAAGTTATTTTCCGAACCCCCGGCACAGTCGCCATCAGTATATGTTGTCAAAAGAGGGGATACGCTTGAGCGAATTGCCGGCAGGCATGGCACCACGATGAAGACACTGATAGAGGTCAATACCCTCAAATCCAAAAACAGGATATACGTTGGACAGAAATTGAAGATGTCCGGCATGGATTCTGTTCCGGCGACGCCAACGGTATATGTTGTGAAACGGGGGGATATACTGGAGAATATAGCCGTAAGTCAAGGCACTACTGTAAGAACCCTGATTAAGGCCAACAATCTCAAGTCAAAAAACAGGATATATGTTGGTCAGAAACTGAAGATATCCGGCGCAGATTCTGTGTCAATGGCGCCGGTGGTATATGTGGTGAAGCGGGGGGATAATCTGGAAAGCATCGCCGGGGATTACGGCACTACGATAAGGGCTTTGATGAAGGTCAATAACATCAGGTCAAGAGACAGGATATATATCGGTCAGAAGTTGAAGATACCCTGCGTGTAAACGACAGTTCACAGTTCACAGTTCACAGTTCACAGTTTACGGTTAAGAACGGTTCACAATTGAACCCTGAACTTCACGCCTCATACCCCATACCTCATACCTTAAACCGTGAACCGGTAACCGTGAACCGTTTGATCAATACTGCCTTTCAATCTCGGCTATCTTCTCTTTCAGTTTTTTGGGAGATACGGAGCCCCGGGCCTTTATTTCCGGTGCGAAGACTGATATCCGGTACTCTTCCACCATCCACGTGTACTCTTCCACCGCCCGTTTTTTCTCTTCAGATGAAGAGTAGGTTTCCTTGAGCATCTCTTCGCGTTTGTCGTCAAAGGGACTGAGTTTGCCGGCCTTGACCTTGTCTTTTTCGATGTGTGCCATGCCTCTTTCAGCTCGAATCATGATAGCACGAAGATGCCTCGGTATGTCAGACAACCGTTCTTCTTCATAAATTTCCACAAAATCTTCCGGCATCAGCCGGTTGACATCTTTTCTAAGCGCGGCGATGAAATCCGTTGCTGACTTGTTGGTAATATTTACGATCTCCAGTTTGTGAAGAATCTCGCTGACTTTTCCGTGCATTTTCACTGCCGGTATAACATTCTGCAGCAATTTCTGCCCCTCCGGGAGGATGTCGCGACCCGCAGACTTCGCGTATTCGAGAAAATCCTCTCGCTTTCTAATGTTTCGTTTAAAGAGAGTGCATATTGTTTTCAGGTATAGAGCGTTTTCTATCTGTCGCGCTCCTCCGCGGTAATTTGCACCCATTTTTATCTCCTGAGGCAGCGCGAGACACTTCTTCAGGAACTTCATATCCTTTCTGAAGTGTAATTCGTAGAGCGCGGCGATGCCTTTTCCGTGTGCCGTTTCCGCCTTTTTCGTATCTCTGAAAAGGCGTAAATTAATATTGCCATCATTTCCCCGCTCCAGGGCCGGGTATGCCAGTCCTTCAATCCCGCCTTTACCATTCAGGATGATGCTTTCGGGAATATCCACAAAGTCCCATGAGGTTATCCCCTCTATTTCCCATTGTGTCTTTGCCGCTTTGAGCGCCGGGAATTCCCCGCTATCGGGCAGGTTCTCCTGCAGTGAACGGACATCACGGCTGGAGAGTATTTTCTCGCCCTTTTCGTTCATGATAGAAAAGCGCATCTTTAAATAATCCGGTATGCCTTCAACCGGCCATGCCGCGGCCGGTATATTGATGTTGAATTTTTCATGTATGAACTGCGCCATGTAAGTGATGATTGAACTGTCGCAGTCTTTAATGTCGCGTACAATGCTATCTACTGTTTGTGGAATGGGGACAAGTTGTTTTCTATATTCTTTGGGCAGGCCTTTTATGAGGGCGGTTATTTTTTCTCTCACGAGGGCAGGGATCTGCCAGTCAGCTGATTCCAGTGGGAGGGTTGAGACGGCATCAGAGGGGACATGTAATGTTACTCCATCATCCTGTTCTCCCGGATCGAAACTGTATGAGCAGGACAGGACCCTGTTCCCCAGGGTAATTTTGTCAGGGTACATGGAAAGCTCTTCTCCCGGATGATACTCCATGATATCATCTTTGCTCATCCGGAGAAAATCATCTGATCCCCTATCTTTTATAAGTTTTTTCAAGGTGCTGGTGTTGTAAGCGATGTCGATACGCTCCTCGTAGAATTCGGTGAGGAGGTCCTCGTTTACCAGGATATTTTTTTCCTTATCTTGTCTTCCATCCCGGCCACTTCTTCAACCAGATCCCGGTTGTGTATAAGGAATGGAAGAGGGTCCCTGATGTTACCCTCTACAAGGGCGCTTCGAATAAATATACCGGTGGCCTCCGCGGGATATATGCGTCCATATGAGACGGGCCTTCCCGGTACTATTATAAGGCCGTAGAGTTTTATCTGCTCGCTTGCGACGACCTCCCCGCGGTTCTTTTCCCAGTGCGGCTCGAGATAGTTTCGGCGGCAGAGCTCTCCCCCGACCTCCTCGAGCCACTCTGGATTTATGACGGCGTTAATCCGGGCGAACATCCGCGATGTTTCAACCATTTCAGTCGAAACTATCCAGTCCCCGCCGTGGTTGAAGAGACCCGAACCGGGAAAGAGCATGACCTCCTTGCCCCTTGCCATCAGGTAGATGTTCTTTTCTTTTTTTACACCTATGCTTGAAATATAGCCGCCGAGGATTGCCCTGTGTATGCCTTCGTACAGCAGCTCACCCTGCAGCGCTTTCTTTGTCTTTTTGTGCCCGGCTTCTTTAAGGATGGTTGATATCTGCTCATATACGTCCCGCCATTCTCTCATCCTCCTGAATGACAGGAAATGCTCCTTGCAGAATTTGCGCATCCGGTTTTGTGTCTTTAATTCCTTGTGGACATCATGGTACCTGTTCCAGATATTCAGAAGTGTTATAAAGTCGGAGGCGGGATTTACGAAGGGTTTTTGAATCCTGTCGGCCTCCTGCTCTTTTTCAAGAGGTCGTTCCCTGGGGTCCTGGATGGATAGAGCAGAGGCTATAACAATCACTTCCTCCATGCACCCTTGCTCCCCGGCATCTATGATCATGCGTGAAAGCCTTGGATCTATCGGCAGGCGCGACATGGCAGTTCCCATTCCTGTCAGGAAGACTTTTCCACCATCAGATCTTGTGGCGCCCAGTTCCCGTAGCAGTGCGAATCCTTCCCTGATATTTCCCGCGGAAGGTGAATCTATAAAGGGGAATGAAGAAATATTGCCCATTCCCAGTGCGATCATTCTCAGTATCACCTCTGCCAGACTGGAACGGAGTATCTCCGGAGTGGTGAAGAGGGGACGTTTTTCGTAGTCGTCCTCCGAATAAAGACGGACGCATACCCCGTCCTGTACCCTTCCGCACCTGCCCTTTCTCTGGATGGCATTGCTTCTTGATATGACCTTTACGGGGAGCTTTCTGGTTCTTGTCCCGGGGTTGTATTCGGATATTCTTGCGAGGCCGGTATCAATAACATAGCGGATGCCGGGTATGGTAATGGAGGTCTCGGCCACGTTAGTAGCTACAATAATCTTTCTTTTTCTTGTTCGCGCGAATACCCGCTGTTGTTCAGAGGACGAAAGACGACCGAAGAGTGGGAGTACGTTTGAATTGCTATTTTTACCTCCGGAGAGAATGCTGCACGTATCGACGATATCCTGCTGGGTCGGCATAAAGATGAGGATGTCTCCGGGGCCTTCTTTGCTCAGTTCATCCACCGCCGTAACCGCCGCGTCAATATGAGATGCCTCGCTGTCTTCTCCTGTCGTCGATTCAATCGGCCGGTAGCGAACTTCTACGGGATACATCCGTCCCGATACTTCTATAATGGGTGCGTTATCGAACGCCTTTGAGAATTTTTCCGGATCGATGGTCGCTGATGTTATTATAAGCTTAAGGTCCCTTCTCCTGCCAAGAAGCCTTTTGAGAATACCCAGAATAAAATCTATGTTGGCGCTCCTCTCATGAGCCTCGTCAATAATCAGGGTATCGTATTTATTCAGGCTGGGGTCTGACTGTGTCTCCATCAAAAGGATGCCATCGGTCATCAGCTTGAAGTGAATGTCTCTGTTTGTTATGTCTTTAAATCGTATTTTGTAGCCGACAGATCTTCCCACATCTTCCTTCAATTCATCGGCGAGTCTGTGAGCAACAGTTACAGCCGCGATTCTACGAGGCTGGGTGCATCCTATTATTCCATCTATGCCGCGTCCCGCCTCCATGCACATCTTTGGGAGCTGTGTAGTCTTTCCGGAACCAGTCTCTCCGGTGACAACGACAACCGGATGGTTTCTTATGGCCTCTACAATTTCATCTTTTTTCTTTGTTATGGGGAGGGAGTCGGGATAGGTAATTTCCGGCAGATGTTTTCTGCGGGACTCTCTCTTTCTGATGGAGCCCTTCAGTTTCTTTTCCAGTTTGCGGAGCTTTGCATGCGTTTCTTCGCCATCTTCACCTTTATGGAGGGCGTTGTTTATGAGACGCAGTTCTCCGGTGATAGTGCGCCTGTCCGGGTAAAGCGCCCTTTCAATGCCGTAGCGAATCCTTTTTTGCAGTGATTTTATATCAGATGATTTCATTTACGTGTTGCGTGTTGCGGGTTGCGTGTTGCGCGTTGCGGGTTGTGCCACCGTATTGACCAATACGCCTTTCACTTGATCCCCTGAGTCTTCGGCTCCTTGAACCCTTCAGGGAACTATAACTAATCGGGAGATGATTCCAGGATTCTTGTATTGTTTGACGGGGATTTATACATTTTTTCATAATAATAGCAATCCCAATGTAGCTGTTCAGACCAACAGTTCAAAGTTGAAAATTGAAGCCTGCTTCGTGGGGAATCGGCTTTTTGCCGATGGACCCGGTTGATGGTTAGCGCTTATCGGGGTTTTTCCCGGTTTCAACCATCTGATTAATTTGATTTTAAGAGACACGTTGTGCTATAAGTTCAGCGATAATTCAGTTATGAAGGGGGAAGAACCAATATGACAGATGAAAAGGCTTTGGAAGAACATACCGTAGCAGAGCTGAGAGAGATTGCGCGAGATACCGGGAAGATCGAGGGCCGCAGCACAATGAAGAAGGCTGACCTGGTAAGCGCTATCAGGGCTGTGCAGGGTGAGGTTGTGGAAAAGATACCGGAAGAAAAGGTGTCGGAGACGCCCAATGAACCCGTGGAGACGGTAGAAGATGTTCCTTCCGAAACAATAGAAAAGGTGCCGGAAGAGAAGGTGTCAGAGTCTCCCGAAGGGTCCGCGGAGACAGTGGAAAATGAAGTTTCTTCTAAGCCCGCCAAAGCGGAGCCTGACAAGAAAACCGTAAAGGTACCTGAAAAACCCGTGACGGCAGGGCCCTCGCTGAAAGTAAAAATGGGGATTCTCAAACAGAAAAGGGATGAACTGATGGAGAAGGGGGACAGAAGGGGGATTAACCGTTTCAGAAAAAGGATAAACAGGCTGAAAAAAAGGACACGGAGATTGACGAAGGTTGCTTCTTAGACAAATACTACGACTACGTGTAATGCCGGAGGTTGAGCTATGTTTGTAGGGAAAAAGATGGCAAGAGATCTGAAAACGGTAACAGGGGATACGAGTATTCTCAAGGTAAAGAATCTTTTAAAACAATATAAGATCGATCAGCTTCCCGTGGTGGATGGAAAAAAGCTGGTGGGTATTATTACAGACAGAGATATCAGGGTTAATCTGCCATCTCCGGCGAGCACACTTTCTGTCCACGAGCTTAATTATCTTCTTTCGGAGATGAAGACAGAAGATGCTATGACCAGGAAGGTGCATACAACGACACCCGGCACCACTATTGAAGAGGCGGCCAGGCTGATAAATGAAAAACATGTCAACAGCCTGCCGGTTGTGGCCGGTGATGAACTGGTTGGTCTGATCACCACCTGTGATCTTCTGAATGTTCTCCTTGAATTCATGGGGGTGCGTAGTGAGCCGAGCGGCCGTTTAGAACTCCGGCTTTCAAGCAATATAGGTGAAATAGCTAAGGTAGCGAGTATCATAAACGATATGGGGCTGAGGATAGTGTCTCTGGTTTCTACCATAGACCAGGATAACGGCGATATTCGCCCCACTCTGGTCAGAGTTGGTACGGATAACACAGGTGAGCTTTTCAGGGTTCTTGAAGATGCCGGGTACACCGTTATTGATGAGTACAGGGTGGAAAAATAAGTAAAGCCAGAAATTTGATCCCACAAAAAGAAACAGAAAACACCCGAGTAGTGAAAGCGGCGTGGGTTGTCGGACTTGCGACCCTGTTGAGCAGGGTGTTCGGCTTTATCCGGGATATGGTAATAGCCGGGTTTTTCGGAGCAGGACCGGCCACGGATGCCTTTTTTGTGGCTTTTAGAATCCCAAACCTTTTACGCCGCCTGTTTGCGGAAGGTTCCCTCACCATAGCCTTTATTCCGGTTTTCACCGGATACCTCAGGAAATCAAAGAAACAGGCCGTTGAGTTTGCGGGTATTGCCTTTACGCTTCTTTCCATCATTCTTGCGCTGCTCACGGTTACGGGGATACTTCT
>FUWD012839493.1_pt1 | contig 14429 bp, 11 predicted proteins | sample 1063281 | NCBI WGS metagenome assembly FUWD01 (sample SAMEA79048168, study PRJEB19326) | metagenome | biome: marine | reverse complement strand
TATCACCATCATTCAGAGTATAAGTAGACCAATTGTCTTGCTTGACGATTTCCATATTTACAGCTGCTGCCATAACTTTTCCGTTTAAAGACAATTCATTTAATATTTCTGATAGGGTACTCGCCTCATTAAACTCACGTATTTCACCATTTACTACAATTTTCATTTCGTCTCTTTTTTGTATAATTTTAACATATTAATATCTTAAAGGAAACAACAATTAAAATATCTAAAAATCAGGATTATATAAGGTATAGTCGAGTATAATTTCGCCCTATAAACAGTGGGTCTTTAGCTCAGTTGGTTAGAGCCCTCCGCTCATAACGGAGTGGTCCCGTGTTCGAGTCACGGAGGACCCACCACTTGTTTATGAACCTTCAAAGACTTTAGCAATAACAAATCACCAACCCAAATACTAAAGACAATATCCAGCCAAACTGCTTCATAAAATTTCGTAATTGTATCAAAAAATATTTCTGCAGGTAAATTTGGATTTTTGAGGAGTATATTTACTTGCTTAAAAACAAGTAAATATACTAAGAGCAGATGGAACTAACTATTCAGTCATTCCTTCAAGAATCTTTTTAATCATACCTTCAGAACTACGAAGTGCGTTAATTGACTCTTCATCAGTAATATCAAGATTATCAATCCAGTTCTCCACCGAAGGGTACCCAATATGTACCGTGTCTTCATCTTTTTTCTTATAAATAAAGAGTGAACAAGGAGCAAAAGCACCAGCTTCTGGATGATCTTTCGATACAGGGAATATTACATTAAATTTACAAATTGAGTATGTATCGTAAAAATCATAATCATCTTGTCCATTTTTCTTTAATAAATCTTCTTGTAGGTTATAAAACTTTGGTATAACAAACCCAAGAGGAGCCAATTCACCTTCGAACTCATTTTCAAAGTCTTGTTTCGCATCCGCATATGTTGCGTCACCCTCAAGCTCGAACTCTGTTGTAAACTCAGTAGTTAATGGCTTATCTGAAGATGTGACAGTATAGCTTAAAGGCTGATAACTACCATTTGGTAATGCTTTATGGAGTGCTACGTCTATTAATCTGGCATATTCCATTAAGTCTGGATCTGTTGCAGGAATTTGAGTAACTCTTGCCATACCAGTTAAAGATAATGTAGAAATATTAATAGTATTTTTTGCATCATTTGAGTAGATTGACATCGATAGCGGCGAAAGTAAACCTATCTTTGGATATTTTTTAATCAGTTTTAAAATCAACGCATCATTGCGAAATATTGCTAAGTGATACATTTTGTGGTGAATCTTATTGTATCTTTTTTCAAAAAGTGAATTCATGTTATTATTAACGTCAACAACTAAACCACTAGCTTCAAAATCTTTGTTAATAGTTTTATCGGTAATTGCACCACTCGAATTATCAACACTGAATATTTGAATATTCTGACCTTTATTCATCTCTGCTATATTTAGAGTCTCTGCTGAACAAACACTCATTCCTAGTGCTAAAAATACACCTACTAAGATCGTTGAAATCTTTTTCATTGTTATCCTTTAAATTAACATGACTGAATTTTACTATATTAATATATAAAATATCTTAACAAATTATACAGTATCTGTTAAACGAAGAGACAAATTAAGCAAATTTAATTGCCCCACTCATCAGTACATGTACTAGAGTACAATATACTTTATATTTAGAATCGTTCTACAATCATAAGTATAAAACTATATTTAAAGGATTTATCATGTCAAATGTAATTGGAAAAATCACAGATTTAGACGGCACGTTTTATGTTAAAAGTGTAGATGGTTCTCTTAAAGAAATAGTGAATGGTGATGAGATTTATGAAGGTGTGACTGTTGTTGGAGGTAAAGATAATACCTTAACAGATAGTGTTACAGTCTCTATGAAGGATGGAGCAGATGTTTCTGTAAGTGGGACAGACCAACAACTCTTTGATTCGTCTTTATCAAAAGAAGTATCTTCTATGGATGAAGCAGTGCAACAACAAGATACTCTTGCATCGTTGCTTCAGGAGAATGGAGACATAACAGATGCAGGCGATGAGATAGAAACGGCCGCCGGCGCAGAAGGTGGTCCCGAATCAACAGACGGTGGTCCAGCTCGTTTTGCTGTTTGGAATGGACTAGAACAAGATATAAATGCAGATCTCAGAGACAGAGCATTTAGTGATACAATACCTACCAATGATCAAGAAGTTAGAGAAGAAACTATTCCTCTTGTAGCAACACAGACGACAGAGCCTGAACCACCGATTCCACCAATATCTGATATATTAACAGATGCAGATGAGTCTGTTTCAGATGTTGAAGATGCAACGCAAACTGGTAGTGTATTTGAAAATGGGTCGACTGATACCAATGGGTTGCCATTAAGCGTTACAGCATTTAGTGTAGATGGACAAAGTGGCGTGGTGGGTTTAGCTACAACAATTGAGAATGTCGGCGATTTAACAATCAACGCAGATGGTTCTTACACTTTTGTACCAGTTGCAAACTATAGTGGTACAGTTCCGACTGCAACATATACAGTAAGTAATGGTTCTGAGACAGATACTTCAACTCTCAGTATTGAAGTAACTCCAATAGCCGATGCGCCAACGCTTTCAGTTGTAGTTGGTGAAGCGGTTGTAGAATTTATTCATTTTAATGCTTATGCATATGAGGGAAATGGTTTTCATAGCGGTAATGATAATTCAGCTCAAGCAACTGTATCTTATGTTGATGGTTTAGGTTATGGTGTAAGCAATAAAAATGGAGATCATGGCAATCAAACAACAGCTATAGAAAATAATGAGACACTTACTATATCACTTGACTCTGACGCGGTCAGCGCAACTTTTAAAGTTAATATGGTAGGAGGATTCGCTCCAATAGGTGCATGGATTGTATATAATGAGCTTGGAGAGAGGGTAAGTTCAGAAACAAATTTTACATTGAACTCTAGTGGAGAAGTTACTGTATCAGCTACAGATAATGTTGCATTCAAATATGTAGTATTTGAAGGTAAAGCAACAGGCAATGATGCAAATAAACATGAGTTTTATATAGAACCAGTGAGTGCGAGTGATGGAATCATTACAATTAATTTAACTCAAAGTACTTTTGAATATGCAATAAACATTAACGCGGCTCTTACAGACACAGATGGAAGCGAGAGTCTAGGTAATGTGATGATACCAGTAAATTCACTTAATGGAGGTACATTGTCTGGAGACAATGTAGTATTAAATGGTGATGTCTATGAAGTTGATGTGACTGCTAATAACACAGATACAAATGGCTCTGCCACGGTTACTTTGACAACATCTGAAATGTTGAGCGATGATGAGCTAAATGATATTACAGCAAGTGTAACATCAACAGAAACAAATGACGATGGAAATTCATTTACAACAACTACAACAGCGCAAATAGAGATTCTTGGTACAGGGGATGCGGATAACATAGCTGGAACTGATGCAAATGAATATATAGATGCAGGAGATGGTGATGATATAATATTATTTGATTCACAAGATACTGTAGATGGTGGAGAAGGCTTTGATACTTTATCGGTGACTGATGCAGCTATTGACTTTACTGTTTTAAGTAATAACATTGATAATATAGAAGCAATTGATTTGGGTCAAGGTGCCCAAACTATCCAAAGTATTTCATTGAGTGATGTATTACAAGTAACCGACTCTAGTAATATTCTCAGAATCGAAGGGGACAGTAGTGATCGTGTAGCACTTAACACAACTGGAACTGGAGATGATGGGGAATGGACTTTAGGGCAAACAATTACAGACGCTTCTACAGGGCATGAATATCAAACATACAGCGGCAATATCGATGGTTTTGATGTAACATTAGAAATACATACAGATATTATTGTTGATGAAAGTTGATATTTTAGATATTTGAGTTTATTAGATATGCTAAATCTAAATATTCTTGGCAAGCAATAATTTGTCTATTCTAATTCCTTTGGGATTAGAAAGAAATTTTTACTGTCTTGTTCACTTATACGATATATATCGTCACAATCTATAATTTTCCAGTTTTTACATAGTACCTCGGTACAATATACTTTTTTTAATATAATTATAATATTATGACATGTATTTAAATCAAAGGATTTCTCATGGCAACTGCAATCGCAACAGTCACGAACTTAATAGGTAGATTTTACACACAAAATATTGATGGTTCGATTCGTGAACTGTCAAATGGTGATAAAATTCATGAAGGTGAGAGTGTAGTTGGAGACAGAGGTAATTCTTCGGCAGCACAACTTACAGCATCTATGAATGACGGCTCTGATATCTTCGTAAATGCAAGAGAATCACAGCTCTTTGATGCATCTTTATCTAAGGAGGATTTTGCAACTGATGATGTGGTAATCCAATCTGATGATTTTGCAACATTACTAAATAGTAATGACAATCAAACAACAGATGCAGAAGATGAAATAGAAACAGCGGCTGGTACAGATACTGCTGTCCCGCAATCAACTGAAGGTGGAGTAGCAAAGTTTGCCACTGGAAACAAGGGTGAACAAGATATAAGTGCAGTTCTTAAAGATGATATAGAATTTAATGCTAAAACACCTACAATTTCAGTTGAATCTGCAGGCGAAGACGGTGTTTATAACGCGGCAGAACTGGGAGAAGACGGAACCCTAACAGCAACAATTGCAGTAGAGGGTTCAGAAGTTGGAGATACTTTAACATACACAGTTGATGGAACACAGACAACGGTAACACTTACAGCAGACAATATTGCAAACGGCGTAACTCTACATGTAGCTCCAGAAGCAGTAATCACTGCAACATTAAGTGATGCAGCCGGAAACACTTCGGCAGAGGCTTCTTCAACAGTTGCTTCTGCAGATACAGCAATCGCAACACCTACAATTTCAGTTGCAAGTGATGATGTGAAAGAAAGTAAAGATATATCTGATAAAGAAGATAAGCCAGATAAATCGGAAAAAGAAGAGAAAGAAGATAAGCCAGATAAATTGGAAAAGGAAGAAAAGTTAGACAAAGAACATTCTGACAGTTCAGAAAATTCAGACAAGTCAGGCAAAGAACATTCAGACAGTTCAGAAAATGCAGACAAGTCAGGCAAAGAACATTCTGACAGTTCAGAACATTCAGACAAGTCAGGCAAAGAACATTCTGACAGTTCAGAAAATTCAGACAAGTCAGGCAAAGAACATTCTGACAGTTCAGAAAATTCAGACAAGTCAGGCAAAGAACATTCTGACAGTTCAGAAAATTCAGACAAGTCAGGCAAAGAACATTCTGATAGTTCAGAACATTCAGACAAGTCAGGTGCAGGGAATGATGATGTCGAATTGCATTCAAATGATACTGTGGATGGCGAAACCGGCTTTGATACTTTCGTAGTAGACGATGGTGGAGATGTAGACTTCAGTACAATATCTGATAATATTTCAAACATTGAGGCGATTGATACAAATAATGGAGAAGCCAATAACATAACTATATCTCTCGATGATGTGTTAAGTATGACAGATGAACATAATGTTATTAATATTGATATAGATTCATCAGATACTCTCAATATAGATACTTCAAGTGATTCTCATGAATGGACTTTAGGTGACCATACAGTAGATGTGGAAACAGGGACAGATACTCAGCAATATATTAGTGGGGAAGGTGATGATGCTATAACAGTAGAAATAAATACTGAGATACATGTAGACAATAATTAAAAGGAATGTGGTATAAACTAGACTTGCAGTTTAGTTTATACGTGAGATAGTAGGTTAGAAGTGAAAGATTATTTCAAGAGTAAAACTAATGAAAGTCTATCATTAACATGGAGTTTTTTGAATATTGAGCTTACATTTGCTTTAACTGTTCTTGTTGTTATATTCATCTCTTCGGCTATGGCATCATTTGTTAAGCCTTTCAAGATAAGATATACAGTTTCTGCTTCTTTATGCGTTAATTTTTTTTCTATTAGCTTAACGGAATCGTCATTTAAAAAATCAATTTTTACATGTTTAGCTAATGCAATGGTTAATTCAGGGTATGTCCAAATCTTGCCATCCATGACCGTTTGAATCATTTGCTCATAGTGGTTAGATAGCATTCTCGAGTTACCATAAGCTTTAATACCGCGAGTTATAAGCATTTTTCCAGTAGTAATATCTGGAACTTTTTCCAATACGATAACATTCTTTGGTAAAGTATTAGAAGAGATAAATTTATTGATTTCATGGGCTACACTATCATAGTCAGCAATAATTATATAAGAGCCTAGCTTTTTTATTTTTTCATTGAGTGATTCTATGTCATAGCATATAATGGGGTTTTTGAAGGCAGATTTATTTTTCCATTCATCCAGCATAGTGACATTTGCACCCATATAAACGATTTGCATCTTATCTCTCCGAAAAAACATATTGTTTTGATTTTAATATCGGTTTTAATATGTATTGCATCACTGTTTTTTTACCGGTCACAATGTCAACACTTACAGTCATACCTGGAATAATATTTAGAGGGTGCTCTTTGGTACCTAAATAATTGTTTTGGGTAACAACATCAATTATGTAAAAAGTGTTGTCTTTCTCATCAGTAACGGTATCTGGTGAAATTGAAACAACAGTTCCAATTAAGCCACCATGAATAGCAAAATCGTATGCAGAAACTTTTACTTTTGCTTCAGCTCCTGGATGGATAAATGCTATATCACTAGGTTTTATTTTTATCTCTAAATATAATTTTTCACTTGTTGGAACAATCTCAACTAAATTATCACCAGGCTTTATTACCCCGCCTACTGTATTTACAAAGAGTTTTTGAACGATTCCGGTAACAGGGGATGTTACCATCGTTCTGTTTACTTGATCACTAAATGCAACTTGCTGTGTTTGAAGTCTGGATAATTCAGCTGTTACTTCATTTAGCTCTTTTTTAGCAGTATTTATAAATAGTTGAGCGGACTCTTCTCTGTTGCTTTTGTACTGGTTGATTGCTGATTCCAGTCTTGGTAAAGAGAGTTCAATTGCCTGTATACTTTGCTTGACATCGTTGGCTTCTCTTTGTAATTTTAAAAAATCTACTCTTGACTTTACACCTTCTTCTACCATGGGCTTTGTCATAGTCACTTCTTCATCAATGTATTTAAGAGATTGCTGGAGTGTTTTTATTTTTGCCTTCGCTTCTGTATATTCTTGCTTTCTTTGTTCAATTTGTTGTAATAGTGAATTGTCTTTTGCAAGAAACTCAATTTTATTTGAATCATACAGTTTTTTTGCAAGTAGTATTTGTTGTTTCAGTTCTGAATTATCAGTTCCTATCATCTCAAAAGGCAATTGATTTGCTTCTGCATAAAGTCTATTTTTTTTAGCTATTAATTCCTGCATTTTCATATAGTTTGTCTCAGCGCTTGAAACAGACTTGACATTATTAATCTTTAAAATTATATCGCCTTTGTTTACAAATTGCCCCTCTTTGACTAGTATATTGTCAACAATACCACCTTCTAGATTTTGGATTATTTGGTTGTTTCCATAAGGAATAACCTTTCCATCACCTCTTGTGATTTCATCAATTTCAGCTAGTGATGCCCATATGATTCCAAGAAAAATAGTAATCAACCATATTTTTAAAACTCTGCTGATTCTTGAAGGTGTTGATTCTAAAATAGCAGCACTAAGACTATTCATATATTCATAGTCTTTAGCATTATATTCTATAGGATTATTATTCTTGCGCAATTTTATTTCCTCCACCTTGTAGTTGAGCTAGCGCTTGTTTTTTAGGTGCATCTATAATTATTTTACCTTCATTCATTACTATAATTCTATCAACTATTCTCAGGAGAGTCATTTTTTGTGTAACTAGAATGGAAGTTTTGTTGACAAGAACTTTCTCAAGGTTGTCTAAAAGTCTGGATTCAGTTGTTTGATCCATAGCATTACTTGGTTCATCCATCAGCATGATAGGAGTGTCCAGTAAAAATGCTCGTGCTATACCAATACTTTGTCTTTGCCCTCCAGACAAACCTTGTCCTCTTTCTCCAACAGGCATTTCATAACCTTTTGGATGTTTCTTTATAAATTCTGATGTTCCGCTTATCATGGCAGCTTTAATCATCTGCATATCACTTGCATGCGTAGAGCGATAGATAATATTATCTTTAACAGTACCTCTAAAAAGCATTATATCCTGAGAAACATAACTGAGGTTTTTTCTAAGATCTGCTGGATCAATTTGGTTTATATCTATACCATCTATAAGTATCTGTCCTGAATCTGGCTCATAAAGACCTGTGATAAGTTTTAAAATTGTACTTTTTCCAGAACCAATACGACCAATCATGGCAACATGTTCACCAGGAGTTATAGTAAAAGAAATATTAGTAAGTGCAGGAAGTTCAGAACCTGGAAAAGTAAAAGTTACATTTTGAAACTCAATATGACCGCTAAATTCAGGTCTTTGTACAAATTTTTTTCCATCCGGTCTTTCGCTAGGCTTATCAATAATACTGTTTATTGTGTCATATGAGCTTTTTGTATTTTCATAGTTTGTTAGTAGAGCTGCCACTTGTCCCATAGGAGCAAGTGTTCTGCCTGTTAAAATCACAACAGCTATAAGTCCACCCATGGAAAGTTCAAAAGCTTGGATTAAATATACTCCATAAACTATAATCATAACTGTATTGAGTTGGATTAAAAGTTGGGTGATTGATGGTATCGAGGCTGATAAAAGACGCGAAGCTGAACTTTTTTGAGAAATTTCTCCAGTTGATTCTTCCCATTTCCATTGGGATTGTCCTAGTGTTCCCAATGTCTTTAATGTTTCGATATTATTTAATGTTTCAATTAATATTGAGTTTTTATGTGCACTTGCTTCTTGAGTACTTTCAATACTAGTTCTCAGTGGCTTTTTTATTAATAAAGCATAACCAATAATTAACAATGTTGTTAAAATTGGGAATATGACTATAGTCCCACCAATATAGGCGATGACAAGCAAAAATATTACAGCAAATGGAAGGTCGATTATGGCCGCCATTGTCGCATTTGTTAAAAAATTTCTAATATTGTCAAAATCTTTTAAATTGTTTGCAAATGAACCAACTGAAGCAGGATGATGTGCCATCTTTAGATCAAGAACTTTCTCAAAAATAATAGAAGACATTATTACATCACTCTTTTTTGCAGCACTCTCCAACAGGTATGTTCTGGTGAATTTTAAAAATGTATCCAAAATATATACTACGCTAACTCCTACTGCAAAGACCCAAAGTGTTTCTATTGCATTGTTAGGAACTACTCTATCATAGACATTCATGGTAAATAAAGGGGAAGCTAAAACAAAGATATTTATAAGAAGAGATGCATAAAGAACATCTTTATATGTAGCAGCAGATAATTTTACAGTACTCCAAAACCAGTGTTTTTGCTTTAAATGTAAAGCTCTTGAATTATCATCCGTATATTCAAAGGCCTTTTTTATCATAAAACCATAACCAGTATATTCATCCACAAGTGTGTCAAAATCAACCCATTGTTCAACAGCTTCTTCTGATGGCATAATAATTTTAACTTGCTTTTTATCTTTGGAGAATTTATCTATTATACAAGAACCTTGATTGGATAATAAAATAATCATTGGAAGCTGTAAAGGTGAAATTTGAGATAGAGGCCTTCTCGTTAAGCTTGATTTTAGACCTGCTTTTGCAGCTGCACGAGAAAAAAGCCCCTTAGAATTATGCACAGAAAAAAGCTCAGGAGTCGGCTTTCCCATTTCTATTGGTAATCCAGCAGTTAAAGCTTCTGCTGAAAATGGTTTATGATAAAGTTTTGTGAACAGAACCAAGCAATCAAGTAAGGAATCCATTCTTACACTATCATAATCTGTTGTAAACATCTAAGACCTTACTTTTTATTTTTTAAGTTTTCTAACAGCTATATCCGCACGATTATTCAATTTAATACCTTCAGGCGTTTCATTACTAAACATTGGAGCGATATCTGCTTTTGCATGAATAAATATATTGCTTTCTAATGCACCAGCTTCTATGAGTTTCTCTTTAACTGTTTGAGCTCTTTGTTCCGAAAGTTTAAGAATATCGTCTTTTGACATCTTTTCATTTTCTACATTGCCAAGTATATCAAACTTTAGATAATTAAATTCATAAGGTTTAATTTGTTCTATTAAAGCATTTAGTCTCTCTTGTCCTTCTTGAGTTAATGTTGCATTGCTATCTTCAAATAAGAAACCACTGTATCTTTCTATACGTACTGTATCTTCATATAAATATTCACATCCATGAAGATTTCTCAGTCTGTCTTGAAGTGAGTTGTTACATATGTCTTCCTCATCAACTATCAAGTCATTATCAACATCATATTGAACAGGTAAAACATCATCGTTCTTTGGTGTTTTATCTATAAGACCTACTTTATTATAAACAACAGTCGTATCTCCAACTACGGTTGAGACAAGGGTTCCTAAAGCATCAAGTATTCTGTATTTTGCATAAAGTCTACTATATTCAGTGTTGATAATTTGAGCTTTTGAACCGATAAAATCATTTTGAGCTGATAAAAGGTCCAGAAGAGAGCGTCTGCCTAGGTCATACTCTTTTGAATATAAGGTAAGAGTTTTAAGTGAAAAGTCTTTATATGCATTTAAGTGTTCAAGTTGCATACCTAATTTTTCATATGCTGCCCAAGACAGGTTTAGTCCTTCAATGACTTCTCTTCTAAGTTTATTTTTTATTTGTACTTCTTGATGGATAAGGCTTACATTTTTTTGTAATGTTGCTGTATCTGCAAAACCATTGAAAAGATTATAAGATACGGTTGCCATCGCTCTAAAAGTATCGTATCTTCCTTCAATGGCACTAAGGTTTTTGTTATACGATTGAGAAACTTCTATATCCAAACGAGGATAAAATGGTGATTGTTTTTCTTTGTATGTAGCTTGCGCTAGCTTAACATTGTACTTTTCAACTAACAAAGAGGGATTGTTTTGCATTGCAAATTCTGTAGCTTCTTCCAAGTTTGCAGGAAGTTCAACATTGAGTTCCGGTCTGCTCATTTCATCGTAAACTAAATATCTGCCTAACACCCTGTGCATGTTATACGTAAAATCCATTAGAGTGTTTTCTTGTACAACATAGTTTGATTTTGCAAGAGCAAGAGCAGATTGGATTTTATTTACTTCCGATAAAGTTGTTAATCCTGCATCGTAAAGTTTTTGTACTTTGTTTAGAATTTCTTCATTTATTTGAATATTTTCATTTTCATTTTTAAGTAATTCTAGATTTTTCATAACCAGTAAATACTCATTTGTCATTTCAAAAGCGGTAGCATTTACTTTTTCTATATAACTGTAGGCTGCTGCAATAGTTCTGTTTTCTTGTTGTTCAACCTGGTATGTTGTTGCAAAACCCTGAAATATATTTTGTGTATATTTTAAAGAATTTTGATATACATTAAAGTCAAATTTTCCATCACTAGCCCCATTGAAGGCAGTATCTTTTTTTTCTGTATGCTCAAAACCGGTACCTAAAGATAAGTCGAGTTTTGGATAATAACCTGCTTTTGCAGTTGTGATATCCTCTTTCGTCATATTGTAATTTTTTAATCTTTCTAGAACTATTGGATTTGTAGTTAAAACTTCATCTACAGTATCTTTCAGACTTTCCGCATTTATAACAGTGCTAAGTGATAAAGCTAGCAGTAGTAATTTCTTTTTCATTTTATATCCTTATTTGTCTGTTGAGTTAAGTTCAATTTCAATACGGCGGTTTTCCGCACGGCCAGCTTTATTCATATTATCTGCGATAGGCATTTTTTCACCTCGACCCATGGCTGCTAATCTGCTTGCTTCGACCCCTTCATTTACAAGAGCATTTCTTACGGATAAAGCGCGCATTTCTGAAAGAACTTGATTCGCTTCATAGCTGCCAATACTGTCTGTATGACCTACTATCACAGCTTTGTATTTAGTGTTCTCTTTTAGGAATTGAGCAAATGTTTTGACGTCATTTTGATCATCAGGCTTGATGTCGTATTTGTTGAAATCAAAATTAAGTTTCAACGTTGCCGATACTGGAGCACCGCTAGAATCAACGTTAACCATTGCTGGAATATCTGGAGCTTTTTCTGCAACAACAGGCGCTTCATTCTCAACCTTTTGAGGCTGCTGAACCTCTTGAACTTCTTGAACCTGCTCGACCGCTATTGGCTGTATGTATGGAAATTCATTTCCCCCAATAGGCTTAACTGCTTCAGATGCATTGAGCGAGAAAAGTAAAGCTGTTGAGGATAATAGTGCCAACGAATGTTTCATTTTTAATTCCTTAAACCTTTAATATGTGTTATCATAACTTAAAATAGTGAGAAAGTAGTGAGTTTTAAAAAAAACATCTTTAAGTTCATGCTGTTATTTTATAACCTATTCCGTAAACATTTGTAATTGTATCTTTTGGCAGCTTTTTCTTAAATTTTTAATAATTGTTTTAAGGGCATCAAGCTTATCATCATCATAACTATACCATACCTCAATAATAATATCATCATAAAGAAATGTTTTATTTAAGCCGGAAAATAAAACATCAAGTATCTTTCTCTCTTTGTTTGTCAGCAGTACTGAACCATTGGAATCAAAAAGTTCTGTTAAATCATAATTCCAATAAAAACCTTCGCTGAGGTTTAAGAATTTTTTTGACAAAACATCAAAGTTTGATAATTCTTGCAGGACCAGAGTTAATGCATTTTTCAACTCATCTCGGCTAATCGGTTTTACTAAATACTTAGTGAGTTTTAATTCAGCTGCTGCTAAAAGATAACTGGTGTCTGAATGAGCCGTAAGCATGATAGCCTTGGTCGTATGGTCATGTTCTCGTATTCTTTTCAGTAAATCAATCCCATTTAATTTTGGTATGTTAATATCAACTATTAGGATGTGAGGTTTCTTTTCTTTGTATATTTTATAAGCCTCTTCACCATTTTCAGCTTCATAAACATTTGAAAAATATTTTTTTAAATAGCGTACATAATTATCTTTTATAGCTTTTTCATCTTCTACAAACAATATATCATATAGATATGTCTCTTCTTGATTCATATTCATCCTTCGTATTTTAGTATTATCTTAAAACATGCTCCATTACTTTGGTTTATTGCCAAAATTCTACCATGCATACTTTCTTCAATTATTCTTTTTGACAGATATAATCCAAGCCCCGTGCCTTGTGACTCATGTTTTGTTGTAAAATACGGGTCAAATACTTTTTCTAGTATTTCAGCTTTTATGCCGCCTGCATTATCGCAAATAGACAGATGATAATAGCCGGAAACTATATCAAGATTTATTTGTACTTTTGGCTTAAATATATTTCTGCTTATGAAGACATCCTTCGCATTGTTCAATATTACCACGATTACCTGTTGCAATTCAGTTGGACACCCTTCAAAACTGTACTTTGTATCAATGTTGTTTTCTACCTCGATGTAGTGGGCTTTAAAGGTTCCTTTAACAATATATATTGATTTTTCAATCAAATTCTGTATGGAAAAAACTTCTTGCTTTTTATTTTGATCAAAAAAGTCTTTGAAGTCATTAATCGTATTTGACATGTATTTGGTTAACGATTCTATCTCTAAAAGTTTTTCTTCAATTACAGAATCTTTAAAATTTTTTTCATATAAAATATCGTCAATAACTAATACCGAAGAATTTATCTGCGATAATGGCTGTCTCCATTGATGAGCAATATTTTCCATCATCTCACCTATCCAGATGAACTTACTTTGCTCAAAAATCATTTTATCTTTTTCTCTTGATTTTTTGATTTCATTTTCTATTTTTATAGATAGTTCTGTATTGAGTTTTTTAATGGCACGCTGCTTGTAGATAATAACAGCAAGAATAACAGCAACAATTATTAGAATTTTTAAAATAAAAGTAGAGGTTGTCTCAATGGAATAAGTTTTTTGCAAGGATTCTAAATCTAATGCTAAAGCATAAAGATTTGTTAAAAAAAATATAGAAAAAAATTTAATCAAAATATTCATGCGGGTATTTTATCACAAAACTTCAATTGTGCTATAATCACGGCTACAAATAATAAAACTTAGGTTACTCATGCGTTCATCTGATGTAGATTCCATTTTAAATAACAAAGACCGATTATTGACTCAAACTTATTTTGATTTGCAGAAATACTTTGAAGACAAATACGGTCAGGATACTGTTATTTTTATGGAGATTGGAACTTTTTTTGAAGTGTATGAAGTTAACAACGACGAACTTCAGATCGGAAAAGCAAAAGAGATAGCCGAACTTTTAAACATCCAGCTCACCAAAAAAACAAAATATCATAGAAAATTCAGATAAAAATCCACTTCTAGCAGGAGTTCCAGCTGTTC
>FUWD013231130.1_pt1 | contig 14431 bp, 19 predicted proteins | sample 1063281 | NCBI WGS metagenome assembly FUWD01 (sample SAMEA79048168, study PRJEB19326) | metagenome | biome: marine | reverse complement strand
AACTCGGCGAGACAACGGCGAATTTGAAGACTTGGCGGCAAATTATGTTGTCCACACTTTCGAGCCAAAATGGAACGACCAGGCTCGGGGCTTCCCGATTTTCTCTTCATGCATCGAAGATTTCCGCGTGATTGCTCAGTCGGACGAATGGGAACAGCAAGCTGGCTTGATTGCTTCGGCCATCGGGTTGCTCGAATATAACGAGACCGGCGAGGGCGATACATCTGAGGATGACCCGCTCTCTCTGCAATCTAACGACGGCACCCCGGACGGAATGGAAGTCAAGACGATGTACGGCGGATTGATCCGATACATGAAGGCAAGCTCCGGGCAAAAATTGGAGCAACATATTAACAATCGTCCCGGCGCAGATTGGGAATCATTTCAGGACCGGACGTATCGCAAATGTTTAGCGGCGGCAAACTGGCCTTATTCGTGGGGCTGGAAACCCGGCGAAGCGAACGGGACCAGCCAACGCACCGAAAACACCAAGGCCCGCATCGCGGTTACTGATCGGCAATCGCTGCTGGAACCTTGCGCTCGTCGGCAAGTTGGCTACGCAATTTCAGTTGCCATCAAAAACGGAATGCTCCCGGCTTACCCGGGGCAGGACAAGGGCGGATTTCTCAAATGGGGATTCACCAAGCCGCCCCGGATCAGCATCGACGAGGGCCGGGACCGGCAGCAGCGCCGGGAGGATAGCAAGTTCGGTTTGGTCCTAGATTCGACCATTGTCGAGGAGGACGGGAATACCACTTATCAAGAGTTCTGCCAGAAAAGGGCCAGAGACGTTATCACGCGCAAAAAGGCGCAGCTTGCGGAAGAGGAAGCGTCCGGGATGAAAATTGAAGACCGGGAAATGAAGATGTTCACGCCGAACGACATGGGCGGCGAAGCAACTGTTTCCGAAACCGATGACCCTGATGGCGATGATGCCGAGGACGAGCCAGACGTGGGCATCGAAAACACAAAACGCCAAATGGATGCCTATGGCGTCGGCGTCAGATCGGGATCAATCACCCCAAATAACGAGGACGAGGCGACCTTTCGGGCGCAGTTAGGGCTGCCAAAAATCAACGCCAACGTCAAAAAAGCATGGGAAGAAGACGGCGGGGTGCGGCGACCAATAACCCTTGTGGGAAAAGACGGGCTCTTAGGTGAGCCGAAGCAAAGCGAAGACGACGAGATTTAAGAAAGCCGAAACACCATGAGATTCCAACGCATCCACGAAGCCGTCAATCACCAGCCCTGGTTTATCTCCTCGGCGGGTTATAGCTCAGTCCGGGCGTTGCTGGAAAACGCGATGGCGAAACCATCGGCAGACCTTGGCGAAGATTTTTGCGGATTTTATCCGGCAGCGTCCAGACATGGCTTTTGACCAAATGACCGGGACAGCGACAATTTACGTTCTCGGCGTGTTGGGGCCGCACCTGTCAAACATTGAGAAATCGTGCGGGAATACTTCGTACGGCGACATCGTGGCGGAGATCGAGCAAGCCAAGGAAGCTGGGGCGGCTCGGATCAATTTCCTTTTTGACTCACCAGGCGGGGCTTGCATGGGTTGCCATGAGGCGGCGCAGGCCATTTCACGGCTCCGCGACGAGACAAGCATTTTCACGGTAGCTTTCACGGACGGCCTTATGTGTTCCGCTGCTTATTACCTAGCCGCAGGATGCACCGCTATTGTTGCGACCGAGAGCGCAATGGTTGGCAACATAGGCGTGATACTACCTTGGGTGGATTCGTCAGGCGCATGGGAAATGATGGGGCTGGAGTTCGATCCTATCGTCAGCGAGGGGAGCGATCTTAAAAGCACAATGCACGGGCCGAGCCTCACCGAAGACCAGCGCGAATTCCTGCAAGATAATGTCAATCGCATGGGCGGGATGTTTCGCTCCCACGTTTCTGCAAATCGCCAGGTGCATGATGAGGTTTTCCGCGCTGGCTGGTATGGCGGCAGCGATGCAGTTTTGCTTGGGCTCGCGGACGTTGTGGGAGCCTCCCCGGCGGCAATCTGATTTGACACGCCAACCATGGCGTGAACCTACAAGATTTCCTTTCCAAAATCACCGGCCAGTCGGACCGACTCGAATCAGTTGTCGGAAAACTCACGGAGGCGCTTGCAACCGTCGAACTAAAAGACGCTGAAATCTCCGCGCTGAAATCCAGCGTTTCGGATTTTGAAGCTAAGATCGAAGCCGCTCCTAAACAGGAAGCCATTGACGCTCTCGAAGCCGAAAAGATTGACCTTTCCGGCAAGCTCGAAGTGGCGGTTGCCGAAGTGGCCGCGCTCCCTGAAAAAGTAAATGCCGAAGCTGCCCGAGTGGTTGCCAGTAACGGACACGCTCCCGTCGAGACCGTGGTTAGCGGAGCACCTGTCGCATCTGCCGAGCCTATCGACCGCGCCGAATTTAATGCTATGAGCCCCGCCGACCGTTTGGCTTTTTGTAAATCCGGCGGCAAAATTTCCTGAATATGGCAAAGGAAAAATATAACGCGCCGAAACAATCCGCTCAAGAAGTCGAGCACGCGCCTGCACCCGCCTCCGATCCGCTCATTAAAACTATGGCCGAAGTCGAGGCAATGACCGACAAAGAAAAGCAATCTTTCCGCGAAAAATGCGGCATCACTTCCAACCAGTAAAAAACTCCAATCTCACACAAATAAAATACCATGGCCAACACCCTCTCAAACCTGATCCCCGACGTTTACGAAGCCCTCGACGTAGTTTCTCGCGAACTCGTTGGAGCGATTCCCGGCGTCAATCGCAACGCTAAGGCCGACCGCCTTGCCACCGGACAAACCCTTCGGTCGTCCGTTGTCCCAGTCAATACGACTGCGACGTACACTCCGGCAATGAGCGTCCCCGCTGCCATTGATCAGACGGTCGGAAATGTCGAGTTGTCCTTGTCGAAAACAAGTACGCAGTTTTTCTTGGACGGCGAAGAGGAATACGGCGTGGACCAAGCCCCGGTTCGATGTCCATCCAGCAAGACCAAATCGCCCAGGCTTTTCGGGTTTTGGTCATGAGATGGAAAACGATGTTTGCGACGCACTTGCCCTTGGCGCTTCCCGCGCTTATGGCACTGCTGGCACTACCCCGTTTGCCACCACTCTCGGAGATTCGGCGCAAGCCAAGAAAATCCTTGACGATAATGGTGCTCCGGCTTCCGGTCGGTCTTTGGTTATCAACACCAGCGCAGGCGCGGCTCTCCGATCATTGGGACAACTCACCAAAGCCAACGAGGCGGCAACCACGATGACTCTTCGCGATGGCGAGCTTCTGAGCCTTCACGGATTCGCAGTCCGTGAATCTGCTCAGATTTACAACGGCACAGCCGGAACCGGATCGAGCGCAACCACTGACACTGCCGGGTACGCTGTTGGCGCAACCGTCTTGACCTTGGCTTCTGCCGGGACCGGAACGATTGTTGCTGGCGACATCCTCTCCTTCGTTGGCGACGTAAACAAATACGTGGTGGTCAGTGGAGACGCTGATGTCTCTGGCGGCGGCACCGTCACCATTGCAGCCCCTGGGTTGCGAATCGCCATGAGCGCGGCCACTAAGGCAATCACGGTTAACGCTACCAGCGTCCGCAACTTGGCCTTCTCGGCCAACGCGCTTACCCTCGCCACTCGTCTGCCAATCTTCCCTCGCCAAGGCGACCTTGCCATTGATAGCGAGATCATCACTGATCCCCGCACCGGAATCAGCTTTGATCTCCGCGTCTATCCTGGCGACGGAATGGTGCTCTACCGCGTTCATGCCCTTTGGGGCTGGGCGATGGAAAAACCAGAGCACGCGGCTATCCTCCTAGGATAAGTAATTCACCCCAGCAAATTAAGACCTCGGCAGCAATCCCGCTCCGAGGTCTTTTTTGTAATGTGACACCGTGCCCTTTGTATGAGCGAATTTTCCGATTTGATGGCCGCCGGATTGGCGCAGACTGTGGCGGAGATTCCGACAAAGTTTACATTTCGGAACAAATCATTTACCGGCATTTATTCAGAGCTTTCTGAATCGGACGTTCTTGCCGCTGGCGGATTTGAGCAAGAGCTGACCGGGAACATTTTGATCCCGTTTTCTCAGGTTCTTGGAGGTGACCCGGAGCCGGACGAAGATATTTTCGTAAACGAAGTCCTGCATAAAGTCGGAAGGCCAGTCACTAAAGACGAGGTTTCCTGGTTTCTTACCCTCGTCGCTCCCTACTCATGAGCAACACATTGGACAGATTAATTGAGGACGGGCTTTGCAGGCTTATTACTAGGCAAATGCCGATCACTGGCGGCGTCCAGGTCGTACCGTATATGCAAGGCGGCGACGAAGATAATGCAATCCTTCCCCGCGTGGTGGTGAGAGCGGAAATCCTAGAGACGCCCGATCTCATTTCGGTAAATGTTTACGAGGTGGCGGTTGAAATCATAACCTACATCGACGCCAAACAGCAAAACTCGTCCAGCAAAGACACCCGGATCGTTTCTGGAATAGATTGTGTGGTGGAGGACTCAGGACTTTCGGCAAAGCTAACGACTAGCACGCTCGCAATTTATGGTGCTGTCACCGGGGGCAGAGAGCAAGCGATCGAAGGGAATCGTTTCGTGAGGACGCGCAACCTCACCTTGCACGGCGGGCTTCGTTAATTTGACACGCCGCAGTGGTATGGCTTCTACTGTCCTCGGCACCGCACTTTCTTTTGGGGCTCCAACCGTCACCGGATTGGTGGTTCAATCCGCTTCTTTTGACGAAATCCGCAGCATTGCGGAAGTTGCTGATGAAGATGGAGACTTTGTTTCCGCTGCAATTTACGCCCCCAAAATCACCGGGACAATTGAAGGGGTGAACAACTCCGAGGCCCTTGCAATCAATGACGCGCTCTCCGTAACCGGGGCTCCCGCTGGCACGTATTACATCACTGCAAAAGGACTCAGGCTCGGCAATACGGACTTCCAACGCGTGACCATTAGCTTGACCTCATGGGGCGGCATCTCAGCTTAAAAATGACCCGGCCCTTCGTGGCCCGACATATACCAAATGAACAAACTCCCGCAGGAAAAACGCGATCAATTTTTTTTGACCGATAACCTAAAGCTCGCCGCAGCAATGACGGCGGCAGGCTTCGGACTGAAAACCGCAATTGAAAACGGCGAAGAAGTAATCACTGGTATTTCCAGAATCATCGCTAAGGGCCGGGAGACGTTATCTTTCCGACTTGAGCCTAAGCACCAAGGAGTGAAGGCGGTGGATATGCTCAACGCTTTCAACAACAAGGTGGACCTGCCAGGCCGAGTTGATGAAATCCTTGCTGCTCGCGGAGTCACCGCAGAGGAGTACGTTTTAATTGCTTTTGACGCAGCCCGCTCCGGGCTCAACAACGGCTCGACGCTTATGCATTGCGGTCGCAATCAAAAGCGATGATTGCCAAGAAATTTCTGGCGGTCGAACTGTGATTTATCGCGAGGGGGCCAACCGCGAACAATTGACCGCACTTATCAATCACTCTTAAAACTAAACCAAAATACCAAATGAACGACGACACCGACTTTCTCGAAGACGACCACGACGCGCCCCAACGCAGGGCATTCACGCAACATGATTCCATTTCCTTTAATGGAATTGCGCTTTCCCCGCTATCCTTTGGGACGCTGGATTTGCTGCAAGAAACCCAAAACCGATTCTTCACTGGAAGCTCTAAAAATGCTGGCGTTTCGGATGTCATTGGTTTCCTTTTAATCCACCAGGCCGACAAACAGGCAGCAAGGCGGGCGCGGTACATGGCATGGGAAGGGCGCGTGGCATGGCGCGAATTCGTAAATGAATATCTGACCGAAAACGGAGCGATCATGGCAGACATTTCCAAGCTCACCCCAATCATTCAGAAAATGTGCCAAGATTTTGCTCGAATCCAAACCAAGTCCACAGACGCACCGGGGCCTAAAAAAAAAGCTGGTCGCCGGGTTGGTCAGCGTGGGTAGTTTCATCAATCGCTAAGGAAACCGGATGGAGTTATCAATCAATAATGTGGGAAATTCCAGCGGCGGTTATCATCCAAATTCACGACACGATTCTTTTCCGCGCCGGCGTAGGGCTAAGGTGGGCCGGGGACAGTGTTGACATAGACTCTATATTTGATGGCTAAGACTGTAACAATCGAGATGGACGCGAGCCGAATGGCTGGAGCTTTGCGCGAATTGGCGCGAGTTTCCGGCAAGGATTTCCGAACAGTCGTTAGAAACGAAACGGAAAAGATTCTCGAAGGGGCGGCTCGGCGTACATCAATGGCGCAAGCCAAAGACATTAAAGCCGCGCAGGAAGCGAAGGGATGGAAAAACATCAACGGGAAACTTTACAAGCTCAGCCACAAATACCCAGACGCAACCTGGGCAATGATTAAGCGTGAGCAAAAACGAAGCCTCGTCGAAAAGTTGAAAGTGCGAGGATTGGCTCGCAAAATCTGGCTGCAAATTGCGCAGGAACTTAATTTGACGATCAAGGTCGCCGGACAAGTTCGGAAGGCCACAACCAAAAAGGGAGACTACCCCATCGACGCAAGCGGCAGCGAGACCGGGAGCGGATCGGGATACACAATCCAAGGCACGTCTCTGCGAAATTACGCTCCCGGAATCGTGCGGGCATTGTCTGGCGCGATCAGAGGCAGACTTTCATTCTTCAAAACAAATATGCGGAAAGGCGTCTTTAAAAAAGCCAAAGACATCGCCGCAAAATATCCGGGGCTATACGTCAATGGCCGTTGAAGCACTCAGTTTCAAAATAGGGGCCGACACAAAGGCTTTTCGCAGCGGCATCAAGGGCGCGATGGGGTCGATTGCGGGAATGGCTGCCGCCTTTATTTCGGTGCGGGCAGTCATTTCGTCATTTTCCGACGCGCTCGACATGGGAGGACGGTTGAACGACTTGGCTTCCAGCACGGGAGACACGGCTGGCAATCTGGCAATTCTGGAAAGGTCGTTTCAAAATGCAGGAGCGGGAGCTGAGAAGGTTGGTCCGGCTATTGCAAAAATGCAGAAGTCTATCCAAGACGCGTCCGAAGGAACCGCCGAGGCGGTTGACGCGCTCGCGCTCATGGGCCTAACCGCCGCCGACCTGGAGGGCAAATTACCCACGGAGCAAGTGCAAATCATGTCTGCCGGGATTGCTGCAATTGATGACCCGACAAAAAGAGCTGCCGCAGCCATGGGCGTTTTTGGAAAGTCCGGGTCTAAACTGCTTCCATTGTTAAGAGATTTTGATGAGCAAATCCGGCGATCAAAAGATCAGCTTGGAAGCCTGCCTGACGTTTTGGATAAATCAAATCAAGAATTTGATGATTTTGGCGATGGTTTCGCAGCAATTAAAAGCAAAGGCACAGAATTTTCTGTAGGGCTTCTTTCGGAAGTTTTGCCGTCTCTAAATAAGCTTGTTGATACCTTTGTAAATTTGGATGCGGCGGGTTCAGGTTCTGCGTTCGGAAAAAGTTTGGTGAAATATATCGAAAGCCTTGATGCTTTTGTAGCAAGCATAAATGAGGTTGGGGCGGCGGATACATTAGTTACAGCATTCAACGGAATGGTTCCAGCAATTGACGGCGTGAATACTAGCGTGGAAGAAACTAAAATATCTTTTTTAACAATGTTTGCGGCAATCCCAGGTTTTGCGCGGCCAATAAGCCTGTTTAATAAATTTATGGGCGCGACCGACGATCTGGCCGACGCAGCGGCAAATGCCGTTCCGCCGGTTGAAGACCTTGTAACCGCTACCGGAGACGTTGATCCTGAGCCAGCAGCGAAAACCGCCGAGGAAATGGAGGCGATTAAGGAGGCCGCAGATGAGGCGGCGGCAGCAATCAAAGGAGTCTCTCAAGCAACTTCGGAACTGGACTCTGCCCAGACTCGACTGGCGGCAGCGAAACTCGATGCTGCGACTGCGGAAATCGCTCTCTTGCTGGAATCCGGGCGACTAACAGAAAAGCAAGCTGCCGACGCAAATTTCGGTTTTGAAAAAGCCCATCGTGAGATCAAGATTCAAAAAGAAAAGCTGGAAGTGCTCGATGATATTGACGCAACTCGGAAGCTTGCAAACGACGCCGAGAAAGCCGGAAACGATGAGGCGGTGAAATCCTACAACGAAAAAATTGCCAAGTTGAAGGAAGTTTTGTCGACGCTGGATCAACTTAATGACGAGCAAAACAAAGCTGCATCAAGCGGATTGGCCGAAGGGGATGCAGCAAGAGCTAACGATGCAAGAAGAGCGGCGGAAGCGGCAGGCAAAGAAATTGCGGACAAATTTATTTCCGATAGCGGCACAGGCGAAAGTTCGTCTGATATTAGCGATAGCAAATCAGATCAACCGTCAATTCGTCGGCAACCGCGAGCAGACAAGATCAGGAACCTCGGGAAGTCCGCAAGGCAAAAGCAAATTGACGCTGATCGGGATATCCCAATGGCCGACAGGACAAAGGGCGGCACTCTTAGGGAAGAGCTTGATGCGCGAATGGATGCGATGAAGGGGGAGTCTGAAAAAAAGAAACAAGCCGAAAAGGAAATCGAAGGCGAGAGCAAGCAAGGCAAGGGGCCAGACTCCAAAAAGCCAGAAGCGCAATCCATGGAATCAATCGTAACCGCGATCAAGGCAATTCTTGAAAAAATTGAACCCAAACTCCCGCAACAGGTAATGGCATGAACAACGGCGCTAACATCAAATATCTAGGCGCGGACACGCTTATCCGGCAGGCCGGGGACAAGGTTACAACTGGACAATCGAACCTGACCGAGTTGCAACGGCGATACGCTATCCGAAAAGATAAGATTAGGGACGCCAGGCAGGTCTTGCGTCCGGGCTACAGGGCGGAAGGATACGCAAATCTTTATTTGTTCAATCCGCCAACAGAGACGCAAGACGCAACCCACGTTTATTTCGACTGCGTTTTTTATGGCGTCACCGGGGTCTCTGAAGGCGGGCGAGGGGAAAGCTATGAGACATTAAATGTAACGATTGAAACTACAAGAATAATCAGGCCCTTAGGCGAAGTTATTTCTCGCACAATCCCAACTCATCGGTATTTTTATACAAAGCAAGTTAATGCGCCATTGCGAAGCGTGAAAAGAATAATTTTGGAACCAATAATATTTTCATCAGATGATCCCTCTTCAACGCTACTTCGTCTTCTTCACGTGCGCGGCAACTGGCAAATCATTGATACTGTAATATCTAATTACGGACAATATGAAACCGTAATTGAATCATGGAAATATAACGTAATAGGGAGAAATAGCGTATCATAATGGCTGAGCTATACAAATTTCAGGACAAGGTTAAGTCGCCGGAGGGGCGAGTGAAGCCAATTGTGGCACGCGAGATTGACGAGAATTTCACGGCGGTCCGGCTCAAGGTTGCTTCACCGGTTGAAGCAATGTTTACGATCACCCCAAACTTTCCGCTGAGTGACGAGTTAGGCTTCGGGTTTGATGTCCCGGCCACCGGCACGTATGTTCTCGGGTTTATTGATGGCGTCTTTACCTTGCTTGAAACAGAGGCTTGCTAGGCTATGGCTACGATCAAGTTATCTGACGGAAAGGTTGTCCTGAAAGACGGGAAGGCTTCTTGTGAGTGCTGCGGAGGTTGCTGCATGTATCCGGCGAAACCTACGCCCCTTGGTGACTTATTAATTGCAGAGGATTTGCCGGACGCAATCACCCTTCTTGGGGTCGGCAGCTTGTCGCGCTCAGGGACCAGCTACGGCGACACGACAAACGGAGTGATTTTTGAAACTGACACGTGGGCGAAATATGTTGGCGGAGTCAGGACAACTCAAGCCTGCCTGATCGGGGGAGACGGCAACCTGACGCCGGGAGACAATGCCGTAGAGGATCAGTTTGCGGCAACTTATATCATTAGGCTGGTCGACTACGATGAAGTTCTTGAGGAGGTGTTGGTTCACAGAGTGTCATTGTGCCGATGGGAAAACGAATGGTCTGGGTTTCTAAGGTTCAATCCTTATGATATAGGGTGGAGCTGTTTCGGGGGCTTGTTTGGTGAAGAGCCAGGTGCGCCGGAGTATGGTTGGGGCGGAACGATGGAGAAGAGATCTTTTTGTGGGCATCGGGCAAATTCCCCGATAGGTCCCTATTGGTTGTTTGACTGTAGGGTGTTTGAACGCTATTTCGAAGTTATATCCGCATGACCTGCCCACACCAATCCCAGCCACCCGGCAAAGACACTGGACGCCGACTTTGTGCTCTCCATCTCTACGGCGGCAAGCCTTACCTTGGACAATGCCAATCATGCATCGCTGCCGGGAATAACACTCAAGAATTCGCCACAGAGCTTTTCGCAAGAGCCGAGAGAAGCCACCCTGCAACCGCTCCAAGGGCCAGCGGCTGTTGCGATAGTGCTCTCAACACGTAATCAACTTTGACACCAGTCCGCTAGTAAATGGCTCGCAAGTTTTTCATCGATACAACCGACCTTGCGTTTGTCAAGTCGGATACAGATTCCGGCAGATTGCTTCCGGCGGACTTTTTCAATGGCGACTCTGACACCGTTGAAGTCCATTTCTTAAAACAAACGGGCATTTTTGGCCGGCCGTATTCGTATCTGGATAAATCCGGTGCCAGCATCAAAGTTGGGCTCGGCGATTTGCGGGCAGTTCCCACCAGCGGCACCTGGACAATCACTCTCAGCGGGGACACAACCGCCGCGCTGGCCTACAATATCACTGCGGCCGCGCTCTCCACGGCGGTCAATGCTCTGGCATCTGTCACCAGTGCGGCGGCGTCACCATCACCAAATCGGCGTCGGTTCGCGCTACGCCATACATTCGTCACAGCGGCAGCACAGGCGGCGTTCAGCGTCACAGACAGCTCGCTAGTCCGGACACCACTGCAATCGTTTCTGAGCGCATTGCCGGGTCGGGGTCAGTGCAGGAAGTTCAGGAAATCTTTCTTTCGCCAGATCCCGTCGCGCTCCAAACCAGCTTTACAAACCTGGCCAGCACCGTCACCGCTACCCCGTCCACAGTCACTGCCGGGACATTGACGGCCAGTGAGGTCCAGCAAATTGATTTCGCGCCCGCTCCAGTTGGCGGAACTTTCTCCATTACTATCCCTTCGGATACGCGCTCCGTCACGGCGGCAGTTGTTGCGGGAGTCTTTACCACCACGGCCAATCACGGCTTTGCGGTCGGCCAGCCAGTAGTCGGCACGGGATTTACTAACGAGGCCAACTGGACAGAGGGCACCACTTATTATATTGTAGCGGCACCGTCTCCAACCACATTCACGATTGCAGCCACTTCAGGCGGCGCAGCGATAACCACAGCCACCGCCGACTCGGGAACTGGCACGATCACCACTCCCGCGCGGACGACCGCCGAAATTGATTTTGACGCTTCCGTCTCCGCAGTTCAAACCGCGCTCGTTGCTATCGATACTATCGGGACCGATAACGTCAGCGTGAGCGGGACCCCTGGCGTCGCGTACGTCTTGAGCTTTACGGGCAGCAAACAAAACGCAAACTTTCCGCAAATCACGGTCGAGGACGCAATCCTTTCCGCACCGCTTGGCAAGACCGGGACATTGACGCTTTCCACCTTTTCACTTCAGGACCTTTTTGACGTTAGTGGGGCCAGCGAATTGACCTTGGTTTTCGAGGTTGAAGTCACAGAGTCCGGCAAGATCCAAACCTATTCCGCTTCCGTCTCAATTTCTGAGGACATTATCAAGGCTGGAAACCTGAGCCCAACCCCGGTTCCGGGCGTGGGACGATACGGCGCGGAAGCCATCGGGAGCGGCGTATCAACATTAGACGTCACCTTTTCCACCGCGTTGACGGTTGCGCCGACCACGATCATTTGCACCATCGAAGCGCCTTCCGGCGAGGGTTTGATTTACGCAGCCATCGAGGCCGCAAGCATTGCCACTACTGGCTTCACCGCCAATTTCTCCGGCCCCACAGACTCAGCCAATTACCTGCTCCATTATTATGCAATTGCCTAAATACATTCTCGCCATCCTTTTCATTTCGGGGTCCGTCCATGCTCAAAACAACATCTCGTCCCCGAAATTTAACGGGACCGCCACGGGAGAGCTAACATGGACTGGCACCAATGCCTTTACCGGGATTACCACCATCACCAGCGGGACGCTCGCGCTCACGACGATCAACACCGGCACGATCAGCGGGGGGACTCTCACGCCTGTCACCGTGACTGCGAGCGGCAACGTGACTGCGACCGGCGACGTGGATGCGACCAACGTGTATGCGGAAAACAACGTGAATGCGACCAACAACGTGAATACGACCAACGTGAATGCGACCAACGTGACTGCGACCGGATCATTTAACGGCAATGGCTCCGCGCTCACCGACATGACCAAATCGCAGGTTGGCCTCAGCAACGTGGACAACACCAGCGATGCCACAAAGGACGCTGCGACGGCAACGCTCACCAACAAGACCCTGACATCTCCGGTAATCACCACCCCTACGGGCCTCGTCAAAGGTGACGTGGGGCTCGGAAATGTGGACAACACATCCGATGCGGCCAAGCCTGTCTCCACCTCAGGTCAGACCGCGCTGGATCTAAAGCTCGACGACAGCCAAGCCAGCGCCTTCGGCCTAAGCCTATTGGATGATGCCGACGCAACCGCCGGACGGGGCACCCTCGGCCTCGGCACTCTCGCTACGCAGGACGGCATTTTCTCCGGCACGTCCTCCGGCCTCAACACCGGGAATCAGACGCTTGTTGGCCTCGGCGGTGTCGCAGCAGCCGGGGGCACCATCACCAGCGGGACGCTCGCGCTCACGACGATCAACACCGGCACGATCAGTGGGGCACTATCGCGCCTGTCACCGTCAATGCGAGCGGCAACACGACCCTTGGAGACGCCAGCGGAGATGCCGTGACGATCAATGCTGGGACGGTGAACATCCCCAACGCCTACTTTCGCCGCACGAAGGCCGGACTCGCGTGGAGAGCGGCAAAGATGAGCACTTACAGTAATTTGTCGCTTACCGTCACCAGTTTTGGGACTGCTCAGGTTGTGACATTTGTGGACGGGGCGGACGGCTCGGTTCTCGAAGGGCCGCTCTCGCCGAGCGAATGGGCGGGGAAAACAATTAAGATCGGCGCGGTTGTGGCGGTTAATGGCACTAGCGCCGGAAATCTTAGGCTCAGGTTTAATTTAAACTATTTGACCGCGGCTGAACTCACTGGAGGAAATGCCCTGTCTGGAATGCTCAGCTCCGCGAGAGGCACTATTTTGGGAGACTCCGTGACTGGGAGCGATTACGCCGCGCCCACCTCAGCGACAGATCCGAAACTCTACGAAAGCGATTCTATCGTGATTCCATCAACCGCAGCGCAAATCATTGTAACATTTTGGGCGATTAGAACCAATGCCGGAGATACAAATACCGACAACTTATATGTCCAGGAAATCCGCGTGACTGAGCAATAATTATGAGAAAACTAATCCCAATCCTCGCGGCCCTTGCGGCCCTCACCTTTAACGCAACCGCGCAATCTCTCCTGACCACAGAGCCGGAGACGCAAGCACAGCGAACAGCCCGCGAGTTGCTTATCGCGCCAACGCAGACTCGTGACGTAATCCTCAACCATCTCGACGATGCGAGTCAGCGGCTATGGTCCGCGCCCGATCCCGCTGCCGTGCTGGCCGCTCTCGGCACCAAGGCCGCGTCGGTCTTTGCGATCAATCAATCATTTGGCGAGCTAGTGGCCGGATTCCTGACCGCGCAAGGCGACGCAGCTGGCCTCGCTCGCCTCGCCGCCATCAACGGCCGCATTCCCGCCATCACGATTAACGAAGACGGCACCGTGACGATTGATCCCGTGCCGGAGCCAACGCCAGAACCATGAGGCTGAGTGCTCTTTAGCAATTTTATATCATGCCGCCTATCCCCGATCCCACTGACCTGCCTGGTCTCTTTGAAACTGCAAATTTTATGGCCCAACAGACCGACCGCTGGATGTTTGTGGCGATGTTGATTATTTTCCTAATCTGCGGCGCGTGGATGACCCGGTATTTTACCAGTCAAATCCAGCAAGCACGGCAAGAATTTACAGCCCTGAGCAAGGACTTTACGGAGCATCTCATCACCACAAACCGGGAATTGGCCGTCCTCCTAGCCGGGGCCACTAAGGCATTGGCGGACAACACGCGGGCTCTCGAACACGTCAAAGAAAAATTATGAAGAACACATTCCTCCGACTCTGGGCCTGGATTACTGGCTCATCCGTTGCATTATTTAATTTCCTCGCGCCGATCCTAGCATCGTCTGCGGCAACCCTCTTGGAGCAACTCGCGCCCATCGCTCTCGATGTTGTCCTATCTATGGCTGACAGCAAGGCCACCGGGGAAATCAAGCGTAAGCAGGCCGTTGACGAGATCCAAGCGCGGGCCATGCTACAGGCAT
>FUWD013232333.1_pt1 | contig 14441 bp, 12 predicted proteins | sample 1063281 | NCBI WGS metagenome assembly FUWD01 (sample SAMEA79048168, study PRJEB19326) | metagenome | biome: marine | reverse complement strand
ACTGGTAGCACAGGACACACTGGTAGTACAGGACACACTGGTTCTACAGGCCACACTGGGTCAACAGGCCATACTGGTTCTACAGGAGACACTGGTAGTACAGGACACACTGGTAGCACAGGACACACTGGTAGCACAGGACACACTGGTAGTACAGGACACACTGGTAGTACAGGACACACTGGTAGCACAGGCCATACTGGTAGCACAGGAGACACTGGTAGCACAGGACACACTGGTTCTACAGGCCATACTGGTAGCACAGGACACACTGGTAGTACAGGACACACTGGTAGCACAGGACACACGGGTAGTACAGGCCACACTGGTAGTACAGGACACACTGGTAACACAGGACACACTGGTAGTACAGGCCACACTGGTAGCACAGGACACACTGGTTCTACAGGACACACTGGTAGCACAGGACACACTGGTTCTACAGGCCATACTGGTAGCACAGGACACACTGGTAGCACAGGACACACTGGTTCTACAGGCCATACTGGTAGCACAGGCCATACTGGTTCTACAGGACACACTGGTAGCACAGGACACACTGGTAGCACAGGACACACTGGTAGCACAGGACACACTGGTAGCACAGGACACACTGGTAGTACAGGCCACACTGGTGCTACAGGACACACTGGTAGTACAGGACACACTGGTAGCACAGGCCACACTGGTAGCACAGGCCACACTGGTGCTACAGGACACACTGGTTCTACAGGGCACACTGGTTCTACAGGGCACACTGGTAGCACAGGACACACTGGTAGCACAGGACACACTGGTAGCACAGGACACACTGGTAGCACAGGACACACTGGTAGCACAGGACACACTGGTAGCACAGGCCACACTGGTGCTACAGGACACACTGGTAGTACAGGACACACTGGTAGCACAGGCCACACTGGTAGCACAGGCCACACTGGTGCTACAGGACACACTGGTTCTACAGGGCACACTGGTTCTACAGGGCACACTGGTAGCACAGGACACACTGGTAGCACAGGACACACTGGTAGCACAGGACACACTGGTAGCACAGGACACACTGGTAGCACAGGACACACTGGTAGCACAGGCCACACTGGTGCTACAGGACACACTGGTAGTACAGGACACACTGGTAGCACAGGCCACACTGGTAGCACAGGCCACACTGGTGCTACAGGACACACGGGTAGTACAGGACACACTGGTAGCACAGGACACACGGGTAGTACAGGACACACTGGTAGTACAGGTCACACTGGTTCTACAGGATATACTGGTAGCACAGGCCACACTGGTCCTACTGGTGCAGGAATGGACACAGTTGGTCAAGATAGTCCTGGTATCAGTACATCATCTCTTACACAAGGTACAAGTGGTTCTTTAGGTGCAACTGGTTTATATTGGACTGCCTCTGATAGCAACTACCATTTTGTCTCCATTAATTATATGATCAGTACTAATGATAATGGGGGCAGAGATGCATTTGGTGGAACCCTAAAATTTGTGTATTTAGCTGGAAGTTTATCGGTCCTGTCGGTTGTGAAATCAACCGTTAACAATGCAATTAATATTTTGTCAAGTTCAACAAGTACTTTGGAACCAGGGTTAACTGGCATTGCGGCTGGAAACACAGGAGTCAACCTAATTGTAACAAATAATAATGGTGGTGGAACAGCATACACATACACAATTGGTAAAATAATTTACACCGACTCTACGGTAGAACAGCCATCCATTAAAAAATAATGTAAAATAATATAAAATAATATAAAAACATGTAAATATTGTTAATAATGGCACAAAATCTTTTTTTTTCTCAAAATAATTTAGAATTATTGTGGAATATAATTGCGGAGGAATATCAATTAATAAATGAAGACAATAGTGAAAAAACAACCACAAGCACCACTATATGTATTAAAGGCATTCGCGATATTTTTAACACAAATTGTAACGCACTAAAAGAAAGTACTATATTAAAACACGAAATAATGACAATAAATAAAATGTTTTTAACCCAGATGAATACTGCTATCCAACGACTGTTTCCCAATATTCGAAATGACATGAAAAAGAATAAAATAAAAATTATACAAAACGATTCGCAAGAAAATCATCCTGCAATTTTACATCAAGAAATTCAAAGTGAAAAAAGAAACAAATTCAACAATCAATTGGAACAACACCAAAAAGATTTAAATTCCATGTTAGCCACCAACACCCCCCCCCCCTCAATAGACATGTCAGATAACATAGGAAATCAAGAAGATAAAAACCCGCAAACGATACAAGATGAATATAACAAAACATTAGCCGAACGCAACTATGACCCCGTTCCTTCTAGTTCACAAAAAAAAATAAACTTTCTAAAAACAAAAGATCAAGAAACAAAAAGTATATCATGGTCAGACAATCAAATAATTAATACAAATCTTGATCAAAATTCCTTGTTAGAACTAGAAGATATAACACCAAAACAACCAATATCATTAAAACAAAATCAAAATACCAAAACAAATAATCAAAATGCCGAAACTAATAATCAAAACATAATTATCATGTTACAAACACTATTAACTGATATAGCTGATGTAAAAGATAAAGTGAATAAAATCACCTATAAATTAACAAAAATACAAAATAACATATCAATATAAATAAAAAACCGTATAAATAAATAAAAACAAATATAATTAATATTTGTTTTATATAATGTCAAAATTTAAGTCAAAAACCGACAAAGTGCTTAAATGTGTGGATCAAGCCACACTGGATAAAACCCATCGTAATATTATGAACTCATTTGCAAAAGAAGAAGATGAATTAATTGTCTTAGCGGCAGCCAGCAAAGATCTTCAGGAAAAAATTGACCAAAATTATCAATTTAATACATTAAAAGAAAAACAAAAAGCCATCAGTGAAATTGTCACTAACCAAACCCAACTAAAACAGTTTAAAAAACGAAAAAATAAATATTTACTTGATAATTCTAAATTAATCTTTAAATATTTTGACATAAAAAAACAAAGCGAAACGCAATCCACAGTACTACCTGTATCTATGTCTTACCAAAAACAAAAAGTTCTTGCTTTTTTTAAAAAAAGTTCAAATAAATCAAATGGAAATGCAAATCAAACAGATTTGTTATCCAACGAAATAAATATAATGGCAGGGTCAGAGTCCAATATTGTCTCAACATATCTTAGTAATGTTAATGAAAATTATATTCACGATAACGCTTCTCTTGCAGCCAGTATAAATAATATTTGCGTGTATTGTAAAAAAGGTCGTTTGTTAGTTTCGGATGATGATGGCTATCTTGTATGCGACTCTTGTGCAGCCAGCGTTACATATATTCCTGAAAACGAAAAGCAGTCTTATAAAGAGCCACCTAAAGAAGTTGGCACGTTTTTATACCAGCGTTCTAATCATTTTAAAGAAATTGTTGCTCAGTTTCAGGCTAAAGAAACCACATATATCGCGGACACAGTTATTGAAAAATGTCGCCTACAAATTAAAAAAGAACGCTTAACAGATGACCAGTTAACATATTATAAAATGCGAGAGCTTTTACGAAACTTGGGCTATGACAGTAAATTATATGAACACATTCCTTTTATAAAAAATAAACTTGGAATTCCTCCTCCGGTTTTTAGCCGACAGTTGGAAATGAAACTGTTTAAAATGTTTGACGAAACACTTATTCCTTTTTCCAAACGCCAAGACGAGACACGGTGCAACCAAGACGACACACGGTGCAACTATATCCACTATTATTTTGCTCTCTATAAAATGTATGAACTGCTTGGTGAAACTCGATATGCTAAAGACATTCCTATGCTAAAAGAAGCAAGTATTTTTATGAGCCAAGATGAATTCTGGAAATACATTTGCCACAATAATAACTGGAAATTTATCCCCACATCATTCGAAATCGTGGGTGGGGTTATTTAAAAATTTTGTTTTGTTTTACACATTTATTACATTTGTGGTTTACTTTTTACTCTTTTTACTTTTTTTACTCTTTTTCTTTTTTTCTCTTTTTCTTTTTTCTTTTTTTTTATGTGTTTTATGTTTAAGATTTCGTTTTAACTTTTTATGTTTTGTTTTATGTTGCATTCTTTTACCGCCATTTGTTACATTTACTTTATCACAGTTAATTACATCAGCAACAGATCCAAATGTTTGTTCGGTTTCATCTGCTACGCTTTGCCCATAATCAATCAAAGCAAAGTTTCCTGTTTCGGTATTAACCAAAATATTTCCCAGTGTACTCATGTCTCCGTGAGAAAAATTGTTTTCATTTAAACACGCATACAGTTGTATTAATTTTTGTTTATATTGCAAACATTTTGATTTTGTAGTTGTATATATAACATTTTCTAATTCTTTGCTATTTTTAATCATTTCCATTTCAACAAAAATATGTATAGAAATTTTATCATTGTTCATGCTGTCTGCGCGTTTTAATGACCCAAATTTAAGTATATTTGTTGATGGGTCTAGCAAAATTTGACCATAATCATATATTTTTGGAACTTTCATATTACATCGTCCCTGTAAAGTTTCTGCAACTTTTTGCATTTTAATTTCGTTATAAACTTTACGCAAATACATTTCCACATTTGCAGTATACTGTGGGGCTTCCTTGGGTCTATTCACATAGTAATATATCTCAATATATTTTAAAATAGATTGCTTATCCAAACTTAAATATATCGTGGTTTGTACATTTATTTTTTTCCCATTGTTGTAAAAGTCTTGATGAATTAAATGAGGACTAACATAAGGACTCGAACTAAACTTTGATTTCATTTGGTTAAACTTAGTTTCAGTTATTGTGCGGTCAATTGTATTTTTATAATGAGAATATTTAACATTGTTAGTTACTATGCTATTTTCATTTTCGTTTTCACCATTTTCTTCCCAATCAAAGTCCAAACTTGGCATAATATTCTATTATCTTACAATATTATTTATTCAGTCTTATTGTTTATTCAGTGCTTATTGTTTTTGCGTATTTTACGACGTTTAGTATATTTGGTATGTTTACGACGTTTACTATGTTTATTACGTTTAGTACGTTTAGTACGTTTACTACGTTTAGTACGTTTACTATGTTTATTGCCTCCAGTTAATGGACTAAGTGTTGGGGGAACAGGTGCAGGTGCAGGTGCAGGTGCAGGTGCAGGTGCAGAACTAGCAACAGGTACAGGAGTAACATCATCCTTTTTAAACCAAGATGTCACAGACGAAATTGGCCACATACCTCCACGATGTGTTTTTTTACGATGCGTTTTTTTACGATGTTGAGTTTTGACCATTTCCATTTATATTAAAGTATACATATATTATATAATTTGATTTAATTTGATTATTAAATCAAATGGAAAATGACAAAAATTAAAAAAACTTAGCAGTTTATATAAAATATGTATAGTTCATCATTAAATTAACCACATTGTAATAAATGTTAATTTTATTTACGAAATTTCTTAACAATTTCAACCCCTGCTAATCCGCCCGCAATTTGAGCAATAATGTACGGCATTAAATCTGATTGGGGCAATTTTCCCATATGAAACATGCCAATGGCTATTGCAGGATTAAACGCACCACCAGAAATAGCACCTCCAAGCAAAACCGCAACCGCTAAAGCAATACCAATTGCTAAATAATTACCTGTTGAAAACACTACAAAACTCAACAACATGGTTCCTAAAAACTCAACTAAATACTTGTTCATTTGGTTATTATGTTAGTTCAAGATGTTTTTAATCGGCTTTATAATTTATTAATTTGTTTTAGTCCATCAAGCACTTTTAAAATTACATGTATTGTTATTTTTACAATAGGTAATAAACGGCAATGTATATTGCCCCCAAAATGTTTCAGCAATATATCTAATTTGTTTCAATATATTTTTACATAACACAACTCTTCAAATGTATTACATTTTTTATACAAATCTTTATCCCCACATCCATTAAAATAATACATATTTGAAGTCATATTAATTATATGTAAAGTTTTGTATTTATATGTTTTGTATTTTTTTGTATATTTTGTATTAAATAAACAAATACAAAAAAAATGAAAAAACATATAAATACAATTATATACAATAGTATAGTATAGTATAGTATGGCGTGTCAATATTCCCTACAAACTTTCGACGAATGTATTGCAAAAAATCAGTTTACACGTCCAACAAAGAATGTTATGAATATTATACAGTCTATTAGTGAGCAGTTAAAGGGTGTAAGTGGTAATGGTTTTAACAAACGCTTTATTCCAAGACATGCATATCCTAGTACCAACAAACCAAGACAAAATATTCATCAAAGCAGTGCTAATACAAATAATATGTCAGCTTCTGCAACAAGTACAATGATAACCCACGTTAAAGCCCCCACAACCACCATTTTAGGTAACTTAACAACTGGGTTTGAAAGTCAATTAGCTTTAATTCGAACATACTTGAACAAAACCACAGACAAAACTAAGGTCGATATGTATACCAAAATTTTCAACATTCTCACGCAGATTATTCATACAGATATGCTTGATGAAAACATGGAAAAGCTAACTGCTACCATTTATGACATTTCTGCTGTTAATAAATTTTACTCTAAATTATTTGCTGAAATGTATATGGATTTAGTTAGAGAGTTTTCTCGATTAAAGCCATATCTTGAAGCAAAAATTGCCAAGTTTTCTGACATGACATTGTTTGATACAATACATATTAATATGAGCAACACTGGGTACGAACAAACATGCAAAAACAACAAGCAAAATGACATTTTAAAATCAGACACAACATTTCTTGTTAATGTTTTGAATATTATGAATCAGCGTATTCTTATTGAAGGTACTTTAACAAAGATCATATCCCAGATTAATGATGGTATTATGGATCTTTGTAAAAAGCCAATAAATGATGAATTAATTGATTATGTATTTATACTATTTAAATCTCTGCATCCTTTAATTAAAATAAATAATAATAACATTTATGATTCAATAACTACTCTTTCAAAGTGTAAAGCAAAAGAATGTCCTGGTTTAGCTAGCAAACTAATTTTCAAGTGTATGTCAATGATTGAAATGTAAAAACATTAATTATAGTTTTTATTAAACAAAAAAATGAAATATATATAAATATTAAAACAATAGTAAAAGAATAAGTTAATATGCCACCCAAAAAAAATCGTACTAAATACATTGACCTTGATGATGAAGATTGCACTGAGTTAATTAATGATAATAGTGATGTTGATAATGGTGACGATATTAATGATGATGACGATGACGATGACGATGACGATGACGATGACGATGACGATGACGATGACGATGACGATGACGAGGATAAGGATAAGGATAAGAATGCAAGCGATAATGATGATGATGATGATGATGATGATAATAATGATGATGATGATGATGATGAATATTCTGATGATGATGATAATAACACAGATGATAATGAAGACAATTTAATTGAAGGTGGTGCAAACGAGGATATAGACAACGAAAACTCAGATGATGAAACAAACGCATACAAAAAAATAAGACATGATGTAAATAAAAACGAACTAATAAAATACCATCCAGAATGCATAGTTCAAAATTTTGAAGAAATACGTGTAATGAGCAATATTTTATTAAAATCAGCACATAAAACACTTCCCTTTCTTACTAAATATGAAAAAACACGAGTTATTAGTATGCGTACAATTCAGTTAAATAAGGGAGCCTTACCTTTAGTTCCCGATATACCCGATTCGCTTATTGATAACATAATTATTTCCGAAATGGAATTAGCCGCAAAAAAAATTCCGTTTATTATTTGCCGACCTTTTTGTGACGGAACCAAAGAGTATTGGAAACTTGAAGATTTAGAAATATTGTAATTTATTTTTATGTTTTTTTTGTTTTACTTTTGTGTTTAATATTTGAATGTTTTTTTTTTCATAATATAATCTAAGTTTTACTCAAATCCATTAATTCCCCAATCTTTAAACTTGAATAAATTGCGAGGATGAAACCTATTTTTCATTAAGTCTTCTTTAAACAACATACAGTTTTGTTGCATCTTTATATAATCATATGTGAATATGCGCGGAATTTGAAACAAAAACTGCCAATGTATTTTATCTGTATTCTTTTCTAACAACTTAATAGCTGACGGATTGCTAGACAAGGCATCCCATTCAATTTTATCTGGATTTTTTCAAGCAAGTGCATAGCAGACGGATTTGCAGACAAATATTCCCAATTTATTTTCTGGATATTTTTCCAACAACTTGATAGCACCATTAGACTGATTTGTAGACAAATAAACCCAATTTATTTTATCTGGATTATTTTCCAACAACTTGATAGCACCATTAGACTGATTTGTAGACAAATAAACCCAATTTATTTTATCTGGATTATTTTCTAGCAACCGCATAGCACCTTCTGACGGATTTGCAGACAACTCTCGCCAATAAATTTTATCTAGATTATTTTCTAGCAAGTGTATAGCAGACGGATTTGCAGACAACATCCACCAAGATATTTTATCTGGATTTTTTTCTAGCAACCGCACGGCCCATTCTGACTTATTTTGAGAAAGATTATACCAACCATTTATATTCAATTTATCTGGATTTTTGTATATCAACCAGATAACACTTTTTGACGGATTTAAAGCCAATGAATACAAATTTATTTTATCTTGATTTATCCAATTCAATAAACACATTGGTAATTCAAAATTCATTACTTTTTGTTATATTTTATTTTACGGTTTTGAATTATTGGCTTAGGTCTGTTTATTAGTTTTTGCTTATTAATTATCTTATTCAAAATCGAATACAATAAATCATTTTTTTATAAAAACAACTTAAAACAAAATGGATTTATTGTTTATCAAAATCAATACGCCCTGTACTTTCATTTAGCACACCTAGCTTTTTTCGTCTTTGTTTATTATTAGTAAATGTTTCATAATCGTACACGTTGTTAGTTCCAGGCTCGTACACATATTTTTCACCTTTATATTGAATAATTTTTGCTATGGTTGCGGCGGCCTTAGTTATACTTTGTTTGTTTGAATTTGCGGGTTCTGGACCAACCCTCTTTTGTGTAATAATATCAGGGTCTGTCTTGTAATCTGGTGTATAAATAAACTCGTTTGGCTTTGCATTGTTAAATTGAAAGCACTGAACTCCCTCTTGCGAGTTGTTTTTTGTATACACTGAGCAGTCAATAGACGCCTCTTTCATACCCATAATTAACTGCGAATTAATGGTTTCTTTAATTTGCCCAGTTTCAAATAATTTTTCGTCTGATGTTAAAACTCGGTCAGAGTTTTCAGGCAATTTTCCCACATCATGCTTGTTTATTTCTGGAGCTTCGCTCAACTGCTTTTTGGTGAATTGCATCATATATAAAAAAACCTCAACAGTTTGGTCTTCCAAGGACAACTTTTTATGACTACAAATACGTCTTGCACGTCCAATTACCTGTTCGGTTCTTACTGAGTGCCAAAATGGCTCCATAATATGCACATACCGTGTTTCCATAAGATTAATTCCCTCAGACCCAGATGCTGTAATCATAAACACTTTAATAATGTCGCCATACACATTGTTTTTTTTAGCCTTGTCTAAAATAAGTTTTAAATTCTGCGGAATAATATCCCAATCGCCGTTATAAATATGTCGTACAATTTCTCGCTCTTCTTTATCCTCTGTTCCCGTATACAAAGCATACATTGGTTTTTTACCAATGTCGTTTTCGTTAATGTCAAATTCCCAACCTCCGGAAACTCGTTTAATTCGAAACTGCTGAAACCCATTAGCATCCAAAGCTAAAGAAAATAACCCAATTCCCTCCATAGTACGAAACTGACTGTAAACTAAATGCTTTCCCCGCAACTCTTGAATATTTTTAAGAATTTTTGCATACTTGGGACTGTACTCAGTAAGCTGAGGCAAACGCAAATACTCACTCTTTTTTTCATCAATTTCGTGAAATGCCTTTTTTAATTGTTCAGTATATTGCTTGTTTCCCTCCATTCCAACCATATCTTCACTGTCTTCAGTGCTATCTTTAGCGTTAGCATCAATTACGTCTTTAGCCAGTTCATCCTCTTTGTTATCTATTGTGTCTTTATCTTTATCATTATCTTTATCATTATCTTTATCATTATCTTTATCATTATCTTTTTTTCCTTTTTTTGCAGGTATTGGACGAATAATATTGGGAGGAAATACAAAGTTGCAAAACAGACGTGAGTATATACGGTAGGACGATGACGAATTGCCGTCTCCCTGGTAAATTTGCATATGAGCTTTTACACGTGCACCCTTTTCTGACTTAATTTCTTGCATTCTGGCCTGAGCATATACACCAAACTGCAGGTCGCTCATGTCCATGTACTCAGTGTGAATATCTTCTTTTTTGCTAAACTGAGGCAACAAAGCTTCGTCTGCACTGCGAAAGTACGATACCAACCCAATAATGCGACGTTTAAAATTTTCCAAGTTTTTTATTTCACGCGTTTCCGTGTCTAAATACTTACCTTGAAATTCTTCCAACTTGTCTGGAAGTGCTAGGTTTTTTACCATAGAAACACTACTCACACTAAACTTGGCTGTCTGTAGTGTCTGCACCAAGTTTTTTTTAAACACAACCAAATCAGATTCCACACTTCCATTCGGTTCGTACTTTACACCTTTATATACATCGGTTTGTTTGCTATACTCATTTTCAAACCCTAGTGGGTTGCGTGTAACTATCAGTGTTTTCTTGGACGCATTGTACTGCACATAATCAACCATCTTTTTTGCACTTAATTCATCGCTACTTTCGTCTTTAACATTAGACAAAAGACTCGTAAAATATTTTGTATCTAAAGGTTGACCCCCCTTATGTTTACTATCATCAATGCTTAACGTAAAAGTATAAATATACCCTCGTAATATGTTAAACAGTATAGCAATCTCATTTGGATAATTCATAATGGGTGTACCTGAAAGCATAACAATGCGACAGTTTTGGGCTTCCATCAGCATTTTATAAAACGATACTGCTAGGTTTGGTTTTTTAATTGTAGTATAATCTTTTGTTGTATTAATTTTATTTACAATCCAACTAACAAAGTTATGAACCTCATCAATAATTACCACAGAATTATTAAATATATTCACCTTTAACGACTTTGTTAGTTGGTTGAATTTTTTTGCAGTTATTCCATTATAGTTTATAAAAGTATACTTGTTGTGAATCATTAAGTTCAGTTGCTCATCTAGACTCTTTTGCTGACGCTCATCTAATAAGTGATAATTAGAATCTTTTTTATTTACATCCATGAGCCAATAGCCACCGAGTTTCTTGATAAAATCATCGGGCAACCTTAGCACTTGTGCAATATCCATTTTGTCTTTAGTCGCCATATCTTTTTCTTTTTTTGTTGTATCTATAAAATTCCAATGCTGTTTTAAACGATACATCATGTCTCCGCACTTTTTAATTTCGCTTATGTAGTTACTTTGGAGATAAGCTGGAGTCATTACAATGATTTTACGCTGGTTACGAAAGCCCTCTGCAATACCAATTGACGAGCACGTTTTTCCTGAACCAAGGCCATGAATTAATAGTAAGCCACGGTATGGTGTATATAAGTTCATGTAGTCGCGAATTAACTTTTGATGTGTCATTAAATCCATTTTAGAGTTTTTACCAATAGTGTCGCAAGTAATGGGGTCACTGTTCTCTAGCAACTTCAAACGATACTCCTCAAACATCTTGTCTATAAACTGGACAAACATCTTGCGATTATTCATGTAGTAACTTGAAACAGGCATCTTTCCGCTAAACTTGAACGGGGGTTTAAAAACAGGCAGATTGTCTGCATATGCATTGTTCTTTAATAACTCGGGAGCCAATTCATCGTCCATCTTATCTTTATCACCACATCCGCATTTTCTTTAGAAACCATTTCTTCATCATCAATTTCGTTGTAGTTGACGTGTTACTTTGTCTTTTATTTTGGCTACAGGTTTTTTGAGAGCAGGGGGAACAATATTCATCTTTTTAAAAAAATCTATAATGCGTTTGTTAGTATGAGTCGTTTGGTCCATGATTTTATCTTGAACATTTGGCAAATACACAAATACTGGGTCAAAATCTGTGTTGGTTGGCGGAACAGTTGGAAGATTTATCTCTTCAACATTCATTTACTTTACTTTATATTATAGATGTATGTTTTATAACTTAGTAAATTATTAAAACAATATAAATAATTTGTTTATTTCGGTTTCACAAATCATACAAGGTATTCAAGATTATAAAACATATACGCCAAAAATTATAAATGACAATACCATTATTTATGAGCCTAATTTAAAAGACCAGCCCAAAATATATCAAAATACTGAATGGTTTAGTATTAACCCCAATGAAGTGCACAATCTATAAATTAAAAAGACACTAAATAACCTAAATACATTACATTATTAATAGTAATGAGTGTTCCCGAAATTGAACCCACACGAATTGAAAAAATATATGAGCATAGTGATTTTTTATCTCAGTTTTCTGAAATAAATAAAAAAGACATATATCCATATTATACAGACATTATATATCGACCAGTTAACTATGTTTCTAAATTTAAATTCAAATACATAGTCGATACAGTTATTAAAACTTGTGTATTTGTATTATTTATTTGGAATCTTTCTGTTATTACCATTTTTGATAGTGGTGCAGGATTTTGGCGAGTTGAAAAAGAATATCTTGAACCATATATTATTCGTACTTATCATTTAGATAAAACAAAATTACCCGAAGATATGCACAACCAATTGAAAATAAGGCTTAAGAATCAAATGGGAGCGCTAGCATATTCAAACTAACAAACACACACTAAACAACCTAAATACATTACATTATTAATGGTAATGGTTGTTCCCGAAATTGAACCCACACGAATTGAAGAAATATATGAGCATAGTGATTTTTTATCTCACTTATGTTGAGATTCCAGATTTTAGCATAGAACGTTGGTTACGAGAAAATACAAGTAGGATAACTAATGATGGCTTATTTTGCAGGAGACATAACGTAAAACAAAAATAACTTAAATACATTATTTTAGAATATAATAACGTAAGATAATACTAAAAATATGAAGACAATTCTCGGTCCTAAAGGTTATGCAGTTCTAAAAAAAGATTTAACAATGGAACAGCAACAAAAAATTCGCAAAGACCTCACTGTTAAGCCCATGACACCTGGTGCTCCAGTGCAAACGGCGTCTACTTTTTCTGTGTGGCGTGAAAACACAACCAAAATATATATGCCACGGTATTACGGCGAAAAGCATTTTGGTTCTGCTACTGAGTGTACCTTGCCCAAGGGTGACTTAATTAACTTACCTTTTGCTGGAACGTTGCGTGACTATCAGTTGCCTGTTGTTCAAAAATACATTGACTATATTACGTTAACCGATGAAGGTAAAGGAGGTCTCTTGGATTTGTATCCTGCTTGGGGCAAAACATCCAGTGCATTAAACATTGCTAGTTGTCTAGGCGTAAAAACACTAGTCATTGTTGGTAAGGACTTTCTCATGAACCAGTGGATTGAACGAATTGAACAGTTTTTGCCTGGAGCTCGTATTGGTAAAATTCAAGGTCCAGTTATTGATATTGAAGACAAGGATATTGTGCTTGTTATGCTTCAGTCACTTGTCAGTAAAACCAAGAATTATCCTCCTGAATTATTTGCGTCGTTTGGTTTTACTATTCTTGACGAGGTGCATCATGTGTCTAGCGAGTCGTTTTCTAGGTGCATGTTTTCCGTTGTTACACGGTATATGCTTGGGTTGTCGGGAACCATGGACCGTAAAGACGGGACAACAGATGTTTTTAAAATGTTCTTGGGTAACGTAGTGCATAAGGCTGAGCGACCTTTGAATGATATGGCGGTTAATGTGCGAAAGATAAAATATCAGTCTCATGACACAGCATATGAAGAGCCAGTTTTAGACTTTCGTGGAAAACCACAAATTAGTTCTATGATTTCCAAAATGTGCCAGTACAGTCCACGTACTGACTTTATTTTACAAGTTCTTAAAGACTTTATTCAGGCTGAGACTGGTACAAGGATTGCAACGCAGTGCACACATCATATTTGTACAGAATGTAAGCGAGCTGAAATTTATCCTGTGAACACCGTGTGTTGTAAAACTAAGTTAACCGAATATCGGTGTTTAGATTGTTGGGAAGCTTACGAAACAGAATGGGAAGCAAATTATACCGTAAAGTTTGTCCACAGTGAAAAAACTAAACGACGGGAAGAGGTAAGAACTTATCCCAAAGGCAAAATTATTAAATGTCCTAATTGCACGAAAAAACTAAAGTACGAGCAAATGT
>FUWD013429721.1_pt3 | contig 14454 bp, 22 predicted proteins | sample 1063281 | NCBI WGS metagenome assembly FUWD01 (sample SAMEA79048168, study PRJEB19326) | metagenome | biome: marine | reverse complement strand
TCCTCTTACAGAATATGTTAATTACAGAGATGAACTGTTTGAGAAATACGGAAAATCATTTTATTCAACAGAAGCAACTAATGAAGAATTGGAAAAACTTGCTTCTTTAAGTGAGGCAACATCAAAAGTTGACCCTCAATATAGATCTTCCCATTTTGACCAGCCTAACGTCCTCGCCCACATGCGGTTGAATGACCGTGTGATAGACGGCAAACCTACGTTATTTGTAGAGGAAATACAATCTGATTGGCACCAAGCTGGAAGGAGTAAGGGTTATAACCCTCGTGTTAAAGAGCAGAGAAAAGCTACAACTGCAAAAATGATGGAGGGATATTGGGAAGTTAGGGACCAAAATGGTGAATTTATTATTAACGTTATTGATAAAAGACAGGATGAAGCGAGTGCTTTGTCAACAGCTAATGCTCGGATTGCCGAAAATAATCCGATTCAAATAGCATCAAGCAACCGCGTACCAGACGCCCCCTTCAAAACAACTTGGGATGATCTAGCATTAAAGCGTGCTATCAAAATAGCAAGTGATGAGGGCTACGACAAGATTGCGTTTACCACAGGTAAGACACAAGCTGAGCGGTATGATTTAAGCAAGCAGATTAGTCAAATTCGAGCACAGCGATTGGGAGATAAGTATCAATTAGTGGTCTTGGATAATAAAGAAAGCACTATTTATAACGGGTACCTTCAGCCGAGGATTTCCGCAGAAGAAATGGAAGATCTTGTTGGAAAAGAAATGGCAAATAAAATTGTTAAGGATGCTTCCCCACTCGAACAAGACCGAAAACTAAACGTTTACTCTGGCTTAGATCTACAAGTAGGTGGTGAGGGCATGAAAGGATTCTATGACAAAATGTTGCCCAAAAAGCTTGAGAAGTTAGGCAAGCAATATGGGGTAAAAGTTGAAAAGACTTTAATGCCAACAGAACGAGTACCGATGGAAGGTGGAGTCCCATCGATGTATCCCGAAAAAGTAGAGGTTTGGTCCATGGATGTCCCTGCTGAGATGAAAGAAAAAGTCTCCACACAAGGTCAGCCTTTGTTCCAAATCGGAGCAGGCGCAGCAGGAACCGCAGGTATAATGGGATTATCGGCAGGCGAAGAAAACCAAGGAGCTCAGTAAATGAAAGGTCTATACGCAAATATTAAAGCAAAAAAAGATCGCATCGCAGCAGGTAGTAAGGAGAAGATGCGAAAGCCTGGAACAAAGGGAGCGCCTACCGCAGCCGCTTTTAAGCAATCTGCTAAAACAGCTAAGAAGCCTAAGAAATAATTACTTGGCGTAAAACTGTTCTACCCTTTGCAACCAAGCCTGCTTGTATTGTTGAAACTCCCTACCTGCAGTGGTGAACTCCTGTGTGGAGCCGTCTTGTACAGACATCATCACCGCAGCGTTTTCAATGTTCGTGCCATGCACGATGTCATGCGCTAATGCGTAAGCAGCCAACTGATGAAAGTAGTCTTCAATCCACTCTCGCTTCTTTGGTTTATTTGACTGCTTAAAGTCAACAATAGAAGGCTTACCGCGGTACACGCACACCATGTCCGCGGTCCCCGCATAGCGATCAGGATAATAAAGCGCCGTCTCCGAGCCCCATATCTCATCAATCTGTGGAAAGAAAGTGTTAATCAGACGATACCCCATCTCGTAGCCCTTTAGCATCTGCCAACTAGTGGGTCTAGGTAAGTCACGGGCCGCGATCATCCTATCCATCACCATGTGCATGTGCGTGCCCACAAGCGCCGCTTCGTTCTTAATCTGCTCCGCCTTTTGCTCACCCACCCTCGCGGCCCACGCATCAAGCTCCTTCTTGTCTTTTGTTTCAGACAGAATGCGTGTCACGCTGGGTAGTTTGGTGTCACCGTATACATACACACGCCCCGCTGGCCCATCTTCGCGAACCAGGCTCTCGTACTTGTATTTTTTACGCAACGGAATAATGTCAATCATGATTTTTTCCACTCAGGCGTAGAGTTATGTTTGAGCCAATCTTTTGTTTTCTCACCCATCACCTCATTGGCAATATTCATCTTCTGTAAAAGCGCTGTGACAATCTTATCATCCACCGTGCCAGGAGAAACCATGTCAACGTAAGTCATTTTGTTTACTTGCCCAAAACGATCTATTCGAGCCTCAGACTGCAAGCGAACCTCTAAGTCGTAGCCGTTTGAGTAGTAAATCATCGTGTGCGCTTCAGTAAGTGTCAGACCATATCCACCCGTTCTAGGCTGTCCAACAAAGAACCTTAAATCACTATTTGGATCTTGAAAGCGAGCCACAATCTCAGGGCGTTCCTCGTCAGGTGTATCACCAAAATACGTTGCAACACTTGTCATGCCATATGCTTTTTGAAGCGCATTTTTAATAGCTTCAATGTCATACCTAAAGTGCGCCCAGATAACAATCTTGCCTCTCGATTCTTCAATCACCGCCAAGAGTTCATTCATGCGGTTGTTGGGCAAACTGACCACTTCCCCCGAATCAAGCGTCACATGCCCACACACGATTTGTTGCAAGCGCATGATTTGTGTGAGCGCGTTAACCGTGGATGCCACACCTTGTTCGAGCTTTGCAAGCGCCATAACACGCATCTGCTCGTAAGCTGATTTTTGTGGAAACGTTAGCATCACTTCGCGTCTCAAGAACACCTTGTCAGGCAAGTCTAAGCACTGCTCTTTGGTTACTCGAAACGAAAACTTATTTAATTTTTGCTGCAGTTCATCCAAGTTTCTGTAGCCCACAATCTGCTTAAAAGAATGCGATGCAAGTGTGCGTTCTTGAATGATTGCATACCTGCTTTGGAAGGCATAAAAGCTTGCTGAGTCTAAGCATCCGCTAGACAAGAAAAAGCATTGCTGGTATAAATCCATAGGGCTTTTAGTGACGGGAGAGCCTGTCATAATGCGCCTGTAGATTGCCTCTTTACCTACTTTGACGATGGCCTTAGAACGAGCAGCTTTTGGGTTCTTGATCGTGGTGCTTTCATCGACTGCCATGAACGCTTCTCTTGATCGCAGGAACCTTGCAGCGAAGCTTGCACCTTTTGTCGTGGAGAACGCTTCAATATTTATGAGCAGAATTTTCAACTCTTCCCCACGTCCAAAGAGCTCAATTAAATCGCTATCTTCTTTTTTCGTGGGATTAGGTCGCCACAGCGCCATTTGGTACTCAATGTGATTAGGCATGTGCTCAGGTATTTCAATATTAAACCAGTTACGGTACACGCCTTTTGGCGCCACAATAACCGCTGCATTTATCTGACCTTTGTCATACAGCATTGCGATATTATTGATGATCATATAAGACTTTCCAGTCCCCATGTCAGCAAAAATTGCAGCAACACCATTGTTCCAAAAACGTTCTAAGTAGGCTTCCTGATGAAGGAAGGGCTTATTTTTAAATGGATAGTTAGCAATGTATTCGTCCATTTTTCTCTCTTTCTTTGAGGAGGGGTTGCACCCCGACAAAAAGAAGTATACACTTGGATCTCAATTCTAGAAAGGAGAAATGAAAGTGCCTAAAGTTTACGTTGTCTCGGAAACTGCACAACACAACATCTCATCCGCCATGAAGTACGGTGAGATCGAAACAATTCTGCCACCTAATGCGCAGATTGCTTTTTCCGTTGTGCCAACGGTACACAGGATTCAAAGAAAGCTTGCAAATTTTAACGATGAAGATTATCTTCTGTTTATTGGTGATCCCACTGCGATTGCAATAATTAGCTCTATCGCCGCATCAAAAAACAAAGGTAGGTTTAAATGTTTAAAGTGGGATAAGTTTGAAAGAATGTACATACCAATACAAGTAGATTTAAATCCACAGAAAGGAGAATTAAATGACGCTTACGACTTTATTTGAAAAAGACTCAGAAGCCTTTGCGCTTGCTGATGATCAATTATCTGGTATTTCCGCACTCGCCAAGCGTGCCAAGCAACTTGAAAAAGAACTCGATGAAATGGAGTTAGAATTCAAGAAGCGCAAAGACCAATACCGCAAGATGATTGAAGAGACCATCCCTGAAGCGCTTTCAAGCCTCGGCATGAAATCATTCAAAATGGATGATGGATCCTCTATCGAAGTCAAACCATTCTACAGTGCCAGCATTACGGAAGCCCGACGTGCAGAAGCGTTTGAGTGGTTGCGTGAGCATGGCTTTGATGACATTATTAAAAACACCGTCTCGGTACGTTTCGGGCGCGGTGAAGACGAGCTTTGTGCTCGCCTACTGAATCAACTCGGGGAGACTGGCTTTCCTGCTGAGCAAGCCGAGAAGATAGAACCCATGACATTAAAAGCATGGGTGCGTGAACAGGTGGAACGAGGAAACGAGTTTCCCACCGAATTGTTTGGTGTCTACATTGGACAAAAAGCCACCATTAAATCTGTTTAAACAACCAAGGATCAAGAATCATGTCAAAAAACTCTGAAGTATCAGTGAAGGGAACAACCGCCTTAGCAGTCGCATCAATCTTTGAAGAAGATGCACATGCAGGCTTTGAAGGAATGAACCAGGATGATTTCGCATTACCCTTTTTACGTTTACTAACCAACGTCTCACCTGAAGTTGGTGAAGTGGAAGGTGCCGTTGCAGGGATGATTTACAACACCGTTACAGGTCAACTGTACGATGGCAAGAAGGGTATCTTAGTGATCCCCGCTTTATACAACCGTGTCTACATTGAATGGGCACCCCGTGGAAGTGGCAGTGGTGCACCTATTGCCTTCTACCCAAGCACAAGTGACATCCTCTCCAAGACACACCGTGAAGCAGGTGAGAACAAGGATTATCTGGACAGTGGTAACTACATTGAGAACACCACCAATCATTATGTGATGGTGTTAGACGATCAGGGTATCCCTAATCCAGCCTTGATTGTTATGAAGTCCACACAGCTTAAGAAGTCCCGCAAGTGGAATTCTATGGCAATGTCTGTTAAGCTTCAAGGCAGTAACGGTCTTTATACCCCACCGCTGTATAGTCAGATCTATCGACTGACCACGGCTCAAGAGTCAAATGATAAAGGCAAGTGGTACGGTTGGGAAATTGAACGTGTCGGAACAGTAGAAGATGCAAGCACTTACCAAGCAGCAAAGTTGTTCGCAGCCTCTATTAATTCGGGTGAAGTAAAAGTAAAACATGGCGACGAAGCATCCGCAGTAGAAGCAGCTCCGTTTTAAGTGTTAGGGGGTGCGGGAGACTGCACCCTCTTTTTTTTCAGAGAAAGAAGAATGACTGACATCACACGCTTTAAAGCAATTTTCCAAGGTTTAGATATTGCTTATGGAACTTATCGCATCGAACGCGCCAAGGATAGTGGCAAACAAGCGGGCAAGGCGATGGTTATACGTAAGCCCCCTACTGACGAACTGTGGGTCAAGCACCTCGAAGGTGTTGAGCCAAGCCTTGGTATCATCCCTATTCGAGCAGACAACTCTTGCATATGGGGTTGTGTAGACATTGACCAATACCCGCTCGATCTTGCGGGGCTTATCTTAAAAGTCAGAAAGCTTGCGCTTCCTTTGGTTGTATGTAGAAGCAAATCAGGAGGCGCGCACGTCTTTTTGTTTACATCTGAGCCTGTGCCTGCTGCCGATATGCAACGTTATCTAAAGGCTGTTGCAGCTCTTTTAGGCGAATCAGGACGAGAGATATTCCCTAAGCAAACAGAAATCCTTGTAGATCGTGGCGACACGGGAAACTTTCTTAACCTGCCTTACTTCGGCGGGGACGATGGTTTGCGCTACGGTATCAACGATGATGGCACCTCTGCCACGCTTGAACAGTTCTATGCTTTGCATGAGAAATACGTGCAGACGCCTCCTCTGGCTTTTCCAGAAGAACCCAAGCAAGCAGAAAACCCAATAAAAGATGGTCCACCATGCCTGCAAGCCCTTTGTTCACAAGGGTTTCCAGAGGGCACACGAAATAACGGTTTATTTAACATAGGCATCTACCTCAAGCGAGCTGAAGGCACGAATTGGGAAGACAAGATGCTTGAGTACAACATGAAGTATTTTGACCCACCCCTGGGCATGGGTGAGATACAAATCATCTCAAAACAATTACAGAAAAAAGACTATAAATACAAATGCAAAGACGCACCTATAAACTCGTTTTGCAACTCAGGGCTATGCCGTTCACGCAAGTTTGGTATCGGTGCGGACTCGGCTGACACACCTCAGATGAGCTCTTTGTCAAAGTACAACAGTGAACCGCCTTTGTGGTTCATGGACATTAACGGCAAACGTGTGGAGCTTGAAACAGATAGCTTATTTAATCAGATCGCTTTTCAAAAAGCGTGTGTTGAAAAAGTTAATATGTTGCCCCCCACACTACGTAGACAAGATTGGGAAGGATTATTGAATGCCTTGCTACGTGAAATGGTGGAGCTTGAGCACATCGTTGAAGCCACTGAGGACACGAGCATTAGCGGTCGGTTTGCTGATCTGATGGAAGAGTTCTGCACGCACTTACAACAAGCCATGGACCGCGATGAGATACTCTTGGGGCGCCCTTGGACATGCGAGGAAGAAGGTAAGGTTTACTTTCGCATCAAGGACATTGAACCTTTTCTTAGGCGCAACAATTTTCTAAGTCTTAGTGCCCCAAAAATGGCACAGCGCTTAAGAGATATGGGTGGGGAGCCATCGAGTCTATTTCTCAAGGGCCGCGCAACGCGGACATGGCGCCTTCCTCTGTTTGAAAAGCAAGACGCACCGTTTGACACGCCCGACAATGAAGGAGGTGTACCATTTTAAACTACCCATTCATCAAGTTCGAAGGATTTGACACAGCTGTAGTCGGTGTCGGGTTAGCATGGAACAATGAAGACCCAGTGGAGAGGCTTATCTATGATGGGGAAAAAATGGTGGAGATATTAGTCTCTACTTTTAATTTCACTGACCCAGACGCTAGAGTGTATTTAGTGGAAGAAGTCATAGAGAAGTACATGGGCGTAGGTACCCCTATTATCTTGTGGCCTGCTGGGTTAGGTGAGATAGAAGACTGGTACTTAAAACATGGATAACTTACATAAGGAGTCAGGGTCGAAGATACAAAAAGTCTTCGGCCCGCCGTAATCCTGGTTCTGGCAAAACAACCTACTTACTCAACATCGCACAAACAGAGCTTGAGCGGGGCATTCATCCGTCAATGATTGGCTACTTTTCCTTTACCCGCAAAGCAGCGTCTGAGGCGAAAGAACGTGCAGTGGCTAAGTTTCCTGATCTTAACTCAGAGGTTGACTTCCCGTGGTACAGAACGCTACACAGCTTGTCTTATCGCTGTCTGGGTATTGGTACAAAGGACATGATGACTGCAGAGGATTACAACGCATTCGCAAAAGAAGCGGGCATTGATCTTAGTATTGATACAACAGACGAGGAGTATATTGTCCGTGCAGATCACCCCATCTTGAATGAGATCAACATCGCACGTATCAGAGGCGAAGACCTGCGTACTTACTACAATCGTAGTAGCTTGACAATTGAGTGGTTTCACTTTGAATTCGTTGAGCGTTGCTATCGACACTACAAGCAATCAAAAGGTCTTATGGACTTCACTGATTTGCTTGAGCGCCTGTTAGAAGAGCCACACAGGTTACCTAATCTTGAAACCGTGATCGTCGATGAAGCACAAGACCTTTCTCGAATACAATGGAACTTAGTGTACGAGTTAGCAAAGAGATGCAATCATGTTTATGTGGCAGGGGATGATGACCAGGCTTCGTACAAGTTTTGTGGCGCAGATGTGGATAGTTTTCTCAACCTGTCAGGAGAAATCAAAGTCCTTGATCAATCATACAGGGTGCCTGCAAAAATACACGCACTTGCCAACAATGTGGTAAAGCGCATCCGTGTAAGACAACCAAAGACTTGGAAGCCACGTGACACACAAGGCACCGTACAGTACTACAACCACTTCTCACAAGTAGATGTCAGCAAGGGCGAGTGGCTCATCATGGCAGCCACCAACTACATGCTTAACGAGATGTACTACTGGCTCAAATCACAAGGGATTTTGTTTGAGAGAAACGGTCAAAAAAGCGTTTCAGATACCATCCTGACCGCGGTGCTCGGATGGGAAGCGATTCGAAAGGGTAAAGAAGTCCCCTTCTCTGTGGTCAAACAGATTTATAAGTACCTCGGCTCTAATTGTATCAAACGGGGATACAAAACCCTATCAAGCGCTGATCCTGAGTGCATGTACACTCTAAAATCACTACAGGAAAACCACGGGCTGACAACCGATGCTATTTGGCATGAAGCGTTAACCAAGATTGGTGAAGACAAACGTGATTACTTGGTTGCGCTCTTGCGTCGCGGTACGCGGCTCACGGGTAAAATTCATGTCAAACTGTCCACGATCCACGGTGCAAAAGGAGGGGAAGCGGATAACGTATTGCTACTCACGGATTTGTCCGCTAAGTTTGCACGAGAGTACGACCGCAACGCAGACGATATACATCGCTTGTTTTATGTAGGGTTGACCAGGGCTCGCGAATCGCTGCACTTGGTGCTTCCTAAAAATGAACAAAAAGGCTTCAGAGTATGAAAACAATATCCCTATTTCCTCGTGGCTCAGAGTGGATACCACCACAGAATTTTCCAGATCTTTCTGAGGCTAACGAGATTGCAATTGACTTGGAGACCTGCGACCCGAACATGGAAAAGTTTGGCCCAGGCTGGCCTCGCAAAGATGGCTACATAGTGGGCTACGCCATTGCAGTAGACGGATGGAAGGGCTACTACCCCGTGGCACACCAAGGGGGCGGAAACCTTGATAAGCGCATTGTAGAGAAGTACATACAAAAAGTACTGGATACGACTGCTGACAAAGTGATGCACAATGCCTCCTATGATTGCGGATGGCTCACGGCTCAAGGGTTTAAGATCAACGGGCGAGTGATTGATACAATGTTGGCTGCTGCTGTCTTAGATGAGAACCGCTTCTCTTACGCACTGAACAGCCTAGGCTTTGATTACCTAAAAGAAGTCAAATCAGAGCAGGGACTAAAAGAGGCTGCAGCAGACTTTGGTGTACACCCAAAAAAGGACATGTGGAAGTTACCCGCCATGTTTGTAGGTGACTACGCAGAACAAGATGCAGCACTTACCTTAAAGCTTTGGCAACACTTTAAAATCTTATTGCGCAGAGATGAAGTCGAGTCAATCTTTGAGCTCGAGACAAACCTCTTACCCGTGCTCGTAAAACTCACACATCAAGGTATTCGCTTTGATCGTGAGAAAGCGTACATGCACATCAAAGACATGAAGAAGCGGGAAGAGGCGCTCCTGCTTGAGATCAAAAAGACGTGCGGTATGCACATAGACATTTGGGCTGCAGCGAGTATCTCTCTTGCCTTTGACAAACTTAAGATCGCTTACCCAAGATCCACCACAGGGCTCCCAAGCTTTACAAAATCTTTTCTTGACACCAATCCACATCCCTTGTCAAAAATGATCGTGGAATCAAGAGAACTAAACAAGACCCACGGCACGTTCCTACAGCCCTACCTTGACTTTTCTGAAAAAGATGGGCGCATACATCCCCACGTCAATCAACTGCGCTCAGACAATGGAGGCACGGTCACAGGACGCCTCAGTATGAATTCTCCGAATCCGCAACAAACACCTTCCAAGCATGAAATCCTCGGGCCATTGGTGCGTGGGCTCTTCCTGCCAGAAGAAGGGCAGTTGTGGGCAGCAAATGACTTCTCTTCCCAAGAACCACGGATCTTGATCCACTATGCGAACCTTTTAAACTTGCCTGGTGCTGAGAAGGTGGTGGATGCCTATAAAAACGACCCAAACACTGACTTTCACCAGATGGTTGCTGACATGGCAGGCATTGGGCGTAAACAAGCGAAGACACTTGGCTTGTCCATCCTGTATGGGGCAGGAAAAAATAAGATTGCTTCACAGCTTGAATTAGACGTTGATGAAGCAGGCGAATTGTTAAAAACATTTCATGCAAAAGTTCCTTTCTTGCGTGGTTTAATTGATGCCGTCATGCGCCGAATCGAGCACCCAGCCTCCGCAGGCAGCATCCGTACACTCATGGGGCGTAAGTGTCGCTTCCCGCTTTGGGAGCCTACTACATGGGGTATTAACAAGGCGCTTCCCTACGAACAAGCCATGGTGGAATACGGACCACGGATCAAGCGTGCGATGACTTACAAGGGATTGAACAAACTGATACAAGGCTCGGCAGCAGATCAAACCAAGTCCGCAATGATTGCGCTCGACAAAGCAGGGTTTCGCGTGCTCTTGCAAGTGCATGATGAACTAGCAGTCAGTGTAAACAACCGAGAGGAGGCGGAGCACGCCGCTCGGATCATGTGCGACGCCGTACAGCTGGAGGTGCCGTCTCGCGTAGACGTGGAAATTGGATCCTCTTGGGGCGACGCAAAATAACACATCTAAATTAATTATGATACCTAGGGAAAACCCCTAGGTATTTTTTTGTTTAATTGGTTTAATATCTCTTTTATCGACAAAGAATATAATACACAATTAAGCCTTTAAATAAAGGATATACAAATGCTTCAGAACCAAAAATACTACCCAAAGCTCAGAGTCAAAGGGAAAAGAACCCCGAGTCATAATGAAGCATACGGGAATTGGGGAGCTGTGGTTATACGGTCAGAATTCCTGACCATGGCTCGAGAACTCGCCAACCATTACAAGATGCCAATAGGGAACGTTGCGATGTTAGCTATCGAGCGTGACTTTAGGGAAGTGTTTGGGCAAAAAGAAGTCGTTGCCCCACTTATTCAAAAAAGAAAAGTTGGGCGTCCCCGCAAAGGTAGCTCAACAGCGATGAAAGTGCCTGACTTTAGTGACATAGAACAAGCCAATGCGAGCAAAACATGATTGAGTCCACTCAACTAAACCTAGATGTGCACGTCAAGTACGACATCTTGCCCGCCGATGGGGATTTACCTACCCAGATAGACATCACCGCTGTTTATGTTTTGCTTGCGACAGACAAACCGAATAAGTCAAGAAAAGTAAATGTTTTAAACGCACTATCAGAGTCCGAAATCATTAACCTAGAAGATGAAATACATGACCGAGTTTTTTAACGTAGTACTTAACCGTAGTACCCATATACTGGAGAAATAAAATGAAAAAGTACCTTATCGCAATTGCCTTAACCGTAGCCACCACCGCAGCCTATGCAGCGTGCCTGACTAACACTGTTGTGACGCCTGACGGAAAAGTCATCATGTGCACAACATGCTGTTATGGGGGCAACTGCACCACCACTTGCGTGTAATGAGCCATAAAAGGCGCATTACATAGCTTAATGAATCATTTACACGGAGAAAGAAGATGGACATCCTTACCTATGAAAAAGACCATAAAGTTTACGTACCTGCTGTTAAAACAGACGTTATGGCGACATTCAAGCGCCTGGGCTTTGTACCGCCGTCCGAGCAACAAGTTTATCTTGACAAGTGGGCGTACTACAAGTCTTTGAGGGCATTATGAAGGGTACATTGACAAAAGACATCAAATCTTTAGATTGTTTGAAACTGTCTAAAAACGAAGGCGAACAAGCTGTGTACAAAGCATTTTTAGACGATAGTGATGGTGTACAACCGCGTGAAATTGCCGCAAAGCGTGGTTTTCACGAAACAACAATTGCCATAGTTATCAACCGATTAAAAGTGAAAAAACTAGTTTACATATCAGGCTGGAAATTATCAAACAAAAACCGCCAATGTGCTGTATACAAGGTGGGCAACAAAAAAGACGCTGTTATGCCCATCAAAAAAACTCTTGCGGTAAAAAAGTTGGTTGATGAAGCTAGTGATTTTGAAACGCTATGTAAACGATACGATGCCATTAACAGGGCACTTGTACCTACCAGGAACACGAAGCAACAACGTGCCGCTAATTTGATGTATTTAAACCATATACAGGGGATAAGATGACCCGCGTTAAGCTAAAAAGCGATATGGAGTTCCTTAATTATTTGCTTTATAAATATCAAGGCACGGATTATGAACACATGCAGATTGACAAAATCAAGCTACGAATAATTGAAAATCACGGCTTTGATGTAAGCAATCACATAATTGCCAAAATAGAAGATATAAAAGCAAGAGCAACATTCCTACACAATCAAAAAATAAGGAAATAATATGAAACACCCACAAGCAGAACTAATCAAGCAACTATTAGATGATATGTCGTTGCAGGTATGGCACTGGGAAACTAATCAATGTAAATGGATTAGCACCAAAGCTAACAGACTTTTTGATTATCCAAATTTGGTATATGTAGTGGGTGATGAGCCGACTAGCCCACCCATCAAAATGTGCGAGCTGGCGGGTATAAAGTTTCCAATGCCTCTTGTTGATGCGACTGTGATGAATGTCGGCCAAATGTATTGGATACTGGAATTTAGGCAACGAGAAGATGTTATCGGGAAGGAATGGGCTGGTGATGATTACGATTATAGAAGCGTCAGATTAGGAAAAGCCCATTTTACAAGAGATGGTGCTACGCAACAGAACACAGCCATACAAACCATGATTAAGCAAGCAATAATGGAGGCGAAATGAACGTAACCTGTCGCACTTGCCAGTCACACGAGCCGATACACACGTTATGTAAAGACGGACACAACCAACGCTCTTACCTATCAAACACGCCACATTGTCTGCGTGACGATTTCCCTGACGCACCTTGGCCTTGGTGGCGTGACACTCAGAGGGCAAGAGTGGGTGGCATTGTATGACGCATCACGGATCGTGGAGAAGTTGGCATTAGACATGGATTACGTGGATGCCATGGAGTACTTTGATTTCAACATCCAAGGCGCTTACCTGGGGGGAAAAGACCCCTATCTTCATCTCTATGGATCAAGATATTGATGACCTTGAAGAGCCTGACCTTACCCACATGGAATTAAGATGAACCAACCCCAATTTAGATGGACGCCCGAGCAAGAGACAGTACTTAGGCTTCGCTACCCCCATACATCGACCAGAGAGCTTGCTGAGTACTTTGGCACGACAAGGCGGGTGGTTTACGCAAAAGCCTGCAAGATGAAACTTAATAAAACCCGTGAATACATGGAAAAGCAAGGGTACTTTTACAAAGACAAGACCAGAGAACAACATACAGGAGCAACAACATGGACAAAAGTTTAAAGGATATTTTAAACAGTACTTTTACCCTGTACAACAGCGCCAGCACCCGTAACAGCGCCAGTGAACCTGTTGGATTTAATATAGGAAACGAGATGAACGCAAACGACAAGCAGATAGGTGGTCAACACTACCAGCAGTCCATACAACCTTGGGATTACATCATCGCAAACCAGTTGGGCTACTTAGAGGGTAACGTCATTAAGTACGTTACTCGCCACAAAAGCAAGGGCGGGCGTGCGGACATACTGAAAGCAATCCACTATCTTGAGAAAATACTTGAGGTGGATTATGAGGTGGAGGAATGATTCGTTCAGCGATATTAGAAGATGTACCTTACATTGTGTAAAAAAACACGGCCTCAACTGGAATTTAAATAACATGAGATACAACGGTATAAAAGACGGCTATGTATTTTGCTTTTCTAATTCTATTGTGAATGAAGGGGTATAACATGAAATACAAATTTTCACTTGCTGATGTTTGTTTGCCTTATTATTGGTCTGGTCATCATTTGGCTCACGTTCAGATACCAGTTTATCATGGCATGAAATTAAATGAGATTAAAGACGCGATCAGGTCTCAATTGTCGCAGGGCTGCGTTATGGGTAACACCGACGAAGCTCGGTTGTTATCGTCTGATTTTATCAACCCTAATGATGAATTGTCAGCAGACAAGTTAACTAAAAATGCCTATGCGGCCGTAAACCGTATCCGCCCTGCTAAAAAAAATACTAGACGGTTTTTTATGTATTTAGACGAACAAACTTACGACGACTTCTGGACGGTTTACGCATATTTTGTTTTTGTTGAAATTTAAATTAGGGGTATAGCATGAATTATTTTATAACGCGATACGAAGCTACTGCAGGCCCAGTTTGATCTATTTGCGCGTAATCACATAGGGTGCGTGCGTAACCTGTACCGACCACTGGCTGATTGATTACAATGATATTTCAGATAACTAAAGAGCATATAGAGCAGGAAAGTCTTGCGTACACAAGCGTGGGTTCTTGGTGTTATCTATCACCACAATCACAGGTATGGCACATCAGGGACACAGAGCAAGAAGTGCAGGATATTAAAACGATGTTGGAAAAACTAAGCAAAACCTAATCAAAAATTGAATCCAGTAAGTATGTAAGTTAATCAAAAGGAAATTACCATGACTGAAGATGAAGAGTTCGAGGCGCTTGACGCACGGATCAAGGCGCAAGGGGAGATGCTCAAGCGTCTCGAATCACGGACCGAGGGCAACATAAGGGCAATGCGTTT